>ERZ779843.2115-NODE-2115-length-20138-cov-4.288602_pt1 | contig 20138 bp, 17 predicted proteins | sample MGYA00511560_ERZ779843 | MGnify/ENA primary metagenome ERZ779843 (study PRJEB29588, sample SAMEA2158062) | human gut metagenome | biome: human gut; feature: human-associated habitat; material: faeces | place: Denmark | collected 2008/2010 ... | reverse complement strand
CTGACAGAAATGAAAGAAAGTTTCATAGGTAAAAATAAAGATTCGAGGTCAGATGATGCAGGTTTATTCCCTTTTTATATTTTCTGCATCAGTTTACTGTAAAATAATAACGGGTAAAGAAGATATAAGATGTTCTGGTACATACAATTAAGAAGAAAGGAAGCTTGTGCTGTGCATAGTCAAAATGATGAACCGCCTGAGATGATCAGGCGGTTTTGGAATATCTGGATTTTTTATGAATATTTTATTTTGAATTATAAGTATAATGTGTTACAATAAATATAACCATTAAGACTACCAGGCAGGTCAGAATTTGACCTGCCTGTAAATAAATACGGAAATAAATCGGGGTCAAAAGAATCGTTAATAATTGTAACAAAATAAAATTACCGGTATGGCAAAAATAAAATTACAGGGGAAATGCGGATGAATGAGATGACAGATGCATATGTAAAACTGGATAAGGTTTCCAAGATATATGGAACCAAAGAAGTAAAGATCGTTGCAGTGGATGAGATCAGCTTTGAGATTGCCAAGGGAGAGTTTGTAGTGATCGTTGGTCCCAGCGGTGCGGGCAAGACGACAGTGCTGAACATTCTTGGGGGTATGGATCAGGCTACCAGCGGAGAAGTTCTGGTGGATGGAAGGAATATTGCCAGATATAACAGCAGGCAGCTTACCGGTTATCGGAGAAATGATATTGGATTTGTATTCCAGTTCTATAATCTGGTGCCTAATCTTACAGCGCTGGAGAACGTAGAACTGGCATTGCAGATCTGTAAAAATCCGCTGGATGCCAGGGAGGTTCTGGAGGAAGTGGGACTGAAGGACAGACTGACCAATTTCCCGGCACAGCTTTCCGGTGGTGAGCAGCAGAGAGTTTCCATTGCCAGGGCACTGGCGAAGAATCCCAAGCTCTTACTGTGTGATGAGCCTACAGGTGCACTGGACTACCAGACTGGTAAGGCAATCCTGAAGCTGTTGCAGGATATGTGCAGGGAGCGTGGAATGACAGTGATCGTCATTACCCATAACTCGGCGCTGACACCTATGGCAGACCGTGTGATCAAGATTAAGAACGGCAAGGTTTCCAGGATGACAATGAATGACCATCCTACACCCATAGAGGAGATAGAATGGTAGGTGATGAATATGAAAGCAATGCATAAAGATTTCTGGATGGAGATACGCAAAAGTAAGGCCAGGTTTATTTCCATATTTATGATCGTTGCTCTGGGAGTTGCGTTTTTCTCCGGGATACAGGCCTCGTCACCGGATATGCGCTTCTCGGGTGATGCCTATTATGATGAAACCAATCTTATGGATATCAAAGTAGTGGGAACTCTGGGACTGACGGAGGATGATGTAGCTGCCATCAGGAAGGTGGACGGAGTAGAGAATGCAGAGGGCGCCTATGGCACAGATGTAATGTGTGGAGAAGGCGAGAAGCAGAAGGTACTTCATGTGGAAGCTGTGGATCAAACCATGAACCGGATCTCAGTGACAGAGGGAAAAGCTCCGGAAAAAAGCGGAGAGATTTTCCTTGACTGTATTTTTGCTGAGAGCAATGGATATAAGGTGGGTGATCAGATTACCCTGAAAGAGGGCGGAGACAGCGAACTGCTGAAAAAGACAGATTACACAGTTGTGGGTTTAGGTGAGAGTCCGCTTTACATATCCTATAACCGGGGAAACTCTACTCTTGGTTCCGGTGAGGTTAATGGATTTGCCTATGTGCTCCCTGAGGATTTTGACCAGGAGGTTTATACACAGATCTATGTGCAGGCTCATGGGGCACAGGATCTGATCAGCTATACAGATGCTTATGATTCCCTGATAGAGCGAGTGCAGGAGCGAGTGGAGGGGATTGAGGCAGAACGGTGTCAGGTCAGATATGATGAGATTGTAGAGGAAGCCAATGACAAGCTTGCAGATGCCAGACAGGAACTTGAAGACGGAAAGAAGGAAGCTAATGAGAAGCTTGCGGATGCCAGACAGGAACTGGAGGACGGCAAAAAGAAGTTAAAAGACGGCAAGAAGGAATATAAGGATGGCAAGAAAAAGCTTGCAGACGCAAAAAAGGAACTGGAGGATGGAAAAGCCCGGCTTGCAGATGCAAAGAAGGAATTAGAGGATGGCAGATCCCAGCTTGCCAGTGCGAAAGAGCAGCTTGCCAGTGGCAGAGCACAGATCGCATCTGCAAAGGAACAGCTGAATGCAGGATGGGCGGAGGTTTCAGAGAACCAGGCAAAGCTTGATGATGGAAAAGCACAGCTTGAGGATGGCAAGAATCAGTTAAGCGCCGGTGAGAAGCAGATTGCGGATGCAAAGACGCAGCTTACCCAGAGCCAGCAGGAACTTGACAATGGAAAGGCGCAGATTCAGTCAGGCAGAGAGCAGATTGCAGCAACCAGACAGGACTTAAATGCCAAAAAGGAAAGCTGCAATCAGGGACTTGCGCAGATTGAGCAGCAGGAGGCCGGACTTGCAGAAGGAGAGGCTCAGCTTGAGGGTGCCAGAAGTCAGCTTGCAGCATTGCAGGCACAGTATGAGCAGGCACAAGCTTCAGGAACATATTCCGAGGAAGACCTGGCGGCTCTGGCAGCACAGGTTTCCGCTTATCAGGAGCAGGTGGACAGTCAGGCAGCCCAGCTGGAAGCATCCAGAAACCAGATCGCAGCAGCAAGAAGTGAACTGGAGAGTGGTTTAAGCCAAGTGGAGAGCGGACTGGCCCAGCTTGATGCAAAGGAAGCAGAACTGAACCAGCAGGAGGCCGCATTTCCCGATGCCCAGGCAAAGATTGATGCAGGATGGAAAGAGGTGAAGGCTCAGGAGAAGAAGCTGGAACCAGCCAGAAAAAGGATTCAGGAAAAAGAAGCCCAGCTTGAGTCAGCACAGAAACAGATCGATGCTGCAAAAGCAAAACTAAATTCCAGCCAGGCGCAGTTAGAGGAGAAGGAGGCAGAACTTGCTTCGGGAGAAGCACAGATCCGGGAGAATGAAGGGAAGCTTGCTTCCGGCGAGAAAGAGATTGCCGACAATGAACAGAAGCTGAGGGATGGAGAGAAGGAAATCTCAGAGAACGAACAGAAGCTGAAGGATTCCAGAAAGGACATCAAAAAAGCTGAGAAGGATCTGGAAGAAGGTAAAAAAGAATACGAAGACGGCAAGAGGGATGCAGAGAAAGAAATTGCAGACGGTGAGAAGAAGATTCAGGATGCCCAGGATGAGATCGATGATATCAGTATGCCGGAATGGATGGTAACGGACCGCAATGATCTGCCGGAATATTCAGATTATGGGGATAATGCAGACAGAATGAGAAGTATCGGACAGGTTTTCCCTGTTATCTTTTTCCTGGTGGCTGCACTGGTAAGTCTGACTACCATGACACGAATGGTTGAGGAACAGAGAACCCAAATCGGTACAATGAAGGCTCTGGGATACGGCAAGTATGCGATTGCATCAAAATATCTGCTGTATGCCTTTCTTGCCACTGTGGGAGGCAGTATTCTGGGAATTCTGATCGGAGAGAAGATCCTGCCTTTGGTTATTATTAACGGGTATGGCATTATGTACAAGGGCATGATGAACAATATCCAGATCCGTTATGAGTTTAAATTTGCAATGATAGCAGCAGGTGCGGCAACTGTGTGTACTGTCGGAGCCACCATTTTCTCCTGTTACAGGGCACTGGCGGAAACTCCGGCATCACTGATGCGTCCTCCTGCTCCCAAAGAGGGTAAGAGAATCCTGCTGGAACGGATCCCGCTTTTCTGGAAGCACTTGAATTTTACATGGAAATCTACTCTGAGAAATCTTTTCCGATATAAAAAACGTTTCTTTATGACGATTTTCGGTATTTCGGGAAGTATGGCGCTAATGCTGGTAGGTTTTGGACTCAGGGATTCCATTATGGATATTGCCAGACGGCAGTATCAGGAGCTTCAGCATTATACAGGAACGATCATTGATGATGAGGAGGCAACGGATAAGGAGAGACAGGAGCTGGATGAATTTTTGAAGAATGACAGCCAGATCGAGAGATATACCCATGTGCAGTTTACCAAGATGAGTGTTCCAAGAAATAAATCCAATATCAGCGTATATGTGTATGTGCCTGAGAATCTTGAGACCTTTAATAAGGATGTGACTCTTCAGGACAGAAAGACAAAAGAGAAATATAAGCTGACGGATGCAGGTACAGTGATCAGTGAGAAGACGGCAACCCTGACAGGACTGAAAGCGGGGGATATCATGACCATCACAAAGGATGGAAAAAATTATGAGACAAAGATCGCAGCAGTGACAGAGAATTACATGGGACATTATATTTATATGACAGGAAATGTCTATGAACAGATCTTCGGGGAGAAGCCTGACTACTCTGCAACTGTATTTACAGTAAAAGAGGAATATAAAGAATCAGAATCTGAGGTGGGAAATGAGATCCTGAAGCACCCGGCTGCATTAAGCATTAGCTATACCAGCAGTCTGGAGGCTCAGCTTCACAGAATGCTTGGAGCATTGGATACGGTAATCATAGTGCTGATCATTTCTGCGGGAATGCTTGCTTTCGTAGTCCTGTATAATCTGAACAATGTCAATATTACGGAACGCCAGAGAGAACTGGCAACCCTGAAGGTACTGGGATTCTATGATAATGAAGTTTCTGCCTATGTATACAGGGAGAACGTTATCCTTACCCTCATCGGCGTGCTGGCAGGGGCTGTATTCGGAATCTTTTTGCACAGATATATTATCCGTACTGTGGAAGTGGATGCGGTCATGTTCGGAAGAAATATTAATCCTGTCAGTTTCCTGTACTGCGGACTGCTGACAATTGGATTCTCCATGATCGTAAATCTGTTTATGCATCAGAAATTAAAGAAGATTGACATGGTAGAATCCCTGAAAAGTGTGGAATAAACGATTTGTCGCTTTATTGCGGAAAAGAAGAAATTGTTTTTCTGTGGTTTTTAAATATGTAGTCAAACGGATAGAATGGATAAGAGGAAGAAAGGGGAATATTATCATGGGAACAGCAAATCAGATAGAGCAGGAATTAATGAACTATATATCCGATCATAAAATCAGGAACACGCATTCACATCATCTGCCGGAACAGGCGATGGTGGATTTTGATCTGGATAAGCTGATAAATAATACGTATTTACAATGGCAGCAGGTAACTCCGGGGACAACAGCAGAAAGCAGGAATGCATATCTGGAAAAAACACGATATAAATCTTATTTTGTCTGGCTTCAAAAGGCAATCGGGGAGTTGTATGGAATATCGGAGCCGATCACAGCTCAGAACTGGGATCAGATTTCAGATCAGATCAGAAAAGCGCATCAAAGTCCCGACTTTTACATGGATGTGCTGAAAAATAAGTGTAAGTATCAAAAAGTAATCGTAGATACCTACTGGAATCCGGGCTCTGACAATGGAAGACCGGAACTGTTTACGCCTGCTTTTCGACTGGATCTGTTCTTTTTGGGCTATAAAAAAGGACTTCGCAATCATGACGGTATATCACTGGAAGAGAACTTCGGTGAGCTGCCGGACAATTTACAGGATTATGTGGAGTGGGTCAGAAAGTGGATCATACAAAAAAAGAGTGAGGGCTGTGTGGCCTTAAAAATAGCGATGGCCTATGAGCGTAGTCTTCATTTTGAAAAAGTGACGCGGGAGCAGGCTGAAAGGGTATTCCGTTTACAAGAGTCGGATATAACCCAGGAAGATATCAGATGTTTTCAGGACTATTTGTTCTGGAAAATATGTGAAATTGCGGCGGAAGTGTCACTTCCATTACAATGTCACACAGGAATGGGGCAAGTTATAGATACGAATATACTGCAGTTGAACAATGTGATAAAAAATAATCCGGAAACGAAATTTGTGCTACTGCATTGTGGCTTTCCATGGGTGGATGATCTTTTTTCCATAGTAGACGGATATCCGAATCTATATCCGGATCTGACATGGCTTCCAATCTTATCCTACACCGCATCAAAACGTGTAATGCATCAGTTGATCGAGATGTCCCAGATTGATAAAATCTGCTGGGGATGTGATACGTGGACAGTAGAGGAAAGTTATGGCTCCCTTCTTGCATTCCGTTTTTCACTGTGTAGTGTTCTGAGAGAAAAAATAGAGGACGGATATCTTTCCGTAAATAATGCAAAGGATATTATTGATAAAATTTTGTTCGACAATGCGGGAAAAATATACGTATGACACCAGATAAATTTGTGAAATCCGGAGAAACGTTCTTGACAAGAAAGCCTTTTTTCATTATAGTAGAATCCAGAAAAAGGCTGTGAAAAAGAGGAGTAGGCGGTAATGCCCCACAGAGAGGGAAGCTTATAAGCTGGAAGGTTTCCCGGGAACAGAAGTGCTGAAGGTAGCTTTGGAGCCGGGAGGCTGAAGTGAGTGTGTATGAATCATATCAGAGTTATATACGCGCATGGTAGGTTTTCACGTATCCCGCGTTAAGGGAATGAGAGACAAACTAAGGTGGTACCGCGATCTATGTCGCCCTTTGCACGTATAATGCGTGTGAGGGGCGTTTTTTATCGAATAAGTTTATGACACAGTTATCTGGCTGGATGCGGAAAGCGAAGTCAGTATGCTTATTTGTTTGGTTGTCAGGGTGACTGCTTTATAACGGAGTAATCCGTAGATACTTTAGTTTCAGATATATAATTAGGAGGACATTATGAGCAAAGAACTTGCAAAAACCTACGATCCTAAGGGAATCGAAGAGCGTCTTTACACAAAATGGATGGACAATGGATATTTCCATGCAAAAGTAAATCCGGACAAGAAACCGTTTACCATTGTTATGCCGCCGCCAAACGTAACCGGCCAGCTTCACATGGGACATGCGCTGGATGAAACCATGCAGGATATCCTGATCCGTTTCAAGAGAATGCAGGGCTATGAAGCATTATGGCAGCCGGGAACTGACCATGCAGCTATCGCTACAGAGGTTAAGGTTATCGACAAGCTGAAAAAAGAAGGTATCGACAAACACGATATCGGCCGTGAGGAATTCTTAAAACATGCGTGGGCATGGAAAGAGGAGTACGGCGGAAAGATCATCAATCAGTTAAAGAAACTGGGTGCTTCCGCAGACTGGGAGAGAGAACGTTTCACAATGGATGAGGGATGTTCCAAAGCAGTACAGGAAGTATTTATCAAATTATATGAAAAAGGCTATATCTACAAAGGTTCCAGAATCATCAACTGGTGTCCTGTATGCCAGACTTCCATCTCTGATGCAGAGGTTGAGCATGAGGATCAGGACGGATTTTTCTGGCACATTAATTACCCGATCGTAGGGGAAGAGGGACGTTTTGTAGAGATTGCAACTACACGTCCGGAAACCCTGCTGGGTGATACTGCTGTTGCCGTAAATCCGGAAGATGAGCGCTACAAGGATCTAATCGGCAAGATGCTGAAGCTTCCTCTCACAGACAGAGAGATTCCGGTGATCGCCGATGAATATGTAGACAAAGAATTCGGAACAGGATGTGTAAAGATCACACCTGCCCATGACCCTAACGACTTTGAGGTTGGACGCCGTCACAATCTGGAAGAGATCAACATTATGAATGACGATGCGACCATCAACGAGCTTGGTGGAAAATACGCTGGTATGGACCGTTACGAAGCACGTAAGGCAATGGTAGCAGATCTGGAAGAACTTGGACTTCTGGTAAAAGTAGTTCCTCACAACCACAGCGTTGGAACTCATGACCGCTGTGGCACAACGGTAGAGCCTATGATCAAGCCACAGTGGTTTGTAAAGATGGACGAGATGGCAAAGGCTGCGATCAAAGCTCTGGATGACGGAGATCTGAAATTCGTTCCGTCCCGTTTTGACAAGACGTATCTTCACTGGCTTGAGAATATCCGCGACTGGTGTATTTCCAGACAGTTATGGTGGGGACACAGAATTCCGGCTTATTACTGTGATGAGTGCGGTGAAGTAGTTGTTGCAAGAGAAATGCCTGAGAAATGCCCGAAATGTGGATGTACACATCTTCATCAGGATGAGGATACACTGGATACCTGGTTCAGTTCTGCATTATGGCCATTCTCCACACTTGGCTGGCCGGAGAAAACACCGGAACTGGAATATTTCTATCCGACAGATGTACTTGTTACAGGATATGACATTATCTTCTTCTGGGTTATCCGTATGGTATTCTCTGCTCTGGAGCAGACTGATCAGGTTCCGTTCCATCATGTACTGATCCATGGTCTGGTACGTGACTCCCAGGGACGTAAGATGAGTAAGTCTCTTGGAAACGGTATCGATCCTCTGGAAGTTATTGATAAATACGGCGCAGATGCTCTTCGTCTTACTCTGATGACAGGTAATGCACCTGGAAATGATATGCGTTTCTACTGGGAAAAGGTAGAAGCAAGCCGTAACTTTGCAAATAAGATCTGGAATGCTTCCCGTTTCATCATGATGAACCTAGAAGGTAAGACAGTGACAGAGCCGGAGAACTTAAATGATCTCTGTGCAGAGGATAAATGGATTCTGTCTCACTTAAATACAGTGATCCGCGAAGCTACAGAGAACATGGAAAAATATGAACTTGGTATCGCAGTACAGAAGGTTTATGACTTCCTGTGGGATGAACTCTGCGACTGGTATATTGAGATGGCTAAGGTTCGTCTGTGGAAGGCAGAGGAAGATCCGAAGGCAGCAAATGATGCACTCTGGACATTAAGAACAGCGCTGACAGAAGGCCTGAAGCTTCTTCATCCGTATATGCCGTTTATCACAGAGGAAATCTACTGCACACTTCTTCCTGAAGAAGAGTCTATTATGATTTCCGAATGGCCTGTATACAGAGAAGAGAGAAACTTCCCGGATGCTGAGAAAGCAATCGAGGGCTTCAAAGAGGTTGTAAGAGGTATCCGTAATACCAGAACAGAGATGAATGTTCCGAATAACCGCAAGACAAGCCTGCATATTGTGGCAAAGGATGCTGAAACAGCAGCAATGTATGAGAACAGCAAGAAATCCTTTGTAAATCTTGCATTTGCAAAAGAGATTCTGGTACAGACAGACAAGAACGGAATCAGTGAAGATGCAGTTTCAGTAGTTGTTTCCAATGCGGTTGTATATATGCCGTTGGAAGACCTGATCGACAAAGATAAAGAGATTGAACGTCTTACAAAAGAAACAGAACGTCTCACAAAAGAGATCGCAAGATGTGAAGGTATGCTGAATAATCCGAACTTCGTAAACAAGGCACCTGCTGCCAAGGTGGATGCGGAGAAAGACAAACTTGCGAAATATAAAGAAATGATGGATAAGGTTAAAGGACAGTTAGAGCAGCTTAAGAAATAAGGGAGTGTTTAGATGAAATTGTATAAGATTTGTAACAAAATCTCCCTTTTACTCCATGTACTTGCCAGCGCAGCGGGATATTTTGTTATGGAGGCAATCTGCCGTCACTCGTTTATAGAAGCCTGGAATTATATGACACAGAGACCTCTGGTTTTTGCATATAATGCGGCATTCATTTTTACCTCGTCACTAATTGTTTATCTGTTTCACAGGAGAGTATTCTGGAGAGTACTGGTTACGTTGTTCTGGCTGATACTGGCCATTATTAACGGTGTTCTCCTACTGAACCGTGTTACACCGTTTACAGGACCGGATCTGCATCTGATCACAGATGCAATGAAGATTGCCAACAAATATCTGCCTGTTGCAGGCGTTGTGGCAGTCTGCATCCTGTTTGGGATTCTTGTTATTTTACTGCTGATGCTGCTTATTAAAGGACCGAAGTATCAGAAAAAGATTAAATATCGCTACAATATTCCTCTGATCTTGCTGGCTGTTGCTCTTTTTGCAGGAAGTACACAACTGGCACTAGAGAAGAGGGTACTTTCCAATTACTTTGGAAATATTGCTTTTGCATATGAGGATTATGGATATCCTTACTGTCTGGCAACTACGATTTTTAATACGGGAATCAGCTGTCCGAGAGATTATTCTGAGAAAGAAATCAAAAGAATTGAGAAGACGGAAAAGAATCTTCCGGAAACGCAGGAAGAAAAGCGGCCGAATATTCTGTTTTTGCAGTTAGAATCATTCTTTGATCCTACGCTGGTTAATTACCTGGATATTTCAGAAGACCCGATTCCGACCTTCCGTAAGCTGATGAAGGAATATTCTTCAGGATATTATAAGGTTCCGTCTGTCGGTGCAGGTACTGCCAATACGGAATTTGAATCCATTACAGGAATGAGTATGCATTATTTTGGACCCGGGGAATATCCTTATAAGAGTATTCTTAGAGAGACTACATGTGAGAGTGCACCTTATGTACTGAAGAATCTGGGCTATACCACCCATGCGGTTCATAATAATGAGGCAAACTTCTATGGAAGAAGATCTATTTTCCCGAATCTCGGATTTGATACTTTTACTTCTGAAGAGTACATGGCAAGAGAGAACGAGAAGAATCCAAATGGCTGGGTAAAGGATGAGGTTCTGACAGATGAAATCCTGAAATGTCTGGATTCCACTGAGGGGCCGGATTATGTATATACTATTTCCGTACAGGGACATGGTGCATATCCGGATGAGCAGATTCTGGAGGATCCTGAGATCACAGTTTCCGGTGCACCGACTGAGGAAGAGAACAATAAATGGGAATATTACGTAAATGAGATCCATGAGATGGATAATTTTGTAAAAGAGCTGACAGATAAGCTGGCAGATTATCCTGAGGATGTGGTCCTTGTTATGTACGGTGATCACCTTCCGACTATGGGACTGACTGTGGAGGACCTGAAGAACAAGTATCTGTTCCAGACAGAGTATGTGATGTGGGATAACTTCGGACTTAAGAAAAAGAATGAAAATCTTGCAGCATACCAGATGGCGGCAGAGGTTATGGATCGTGTGGGAATCCATGAGGGAACTGTTTTCCGCTATCATCAGGCAAGAAGAAATACCAGAAATTATCAGGTGGATCTGGAAACCCTGCAGTATGACCTCCTTTATGGAAAGAGATATTCCTACGGGGAAAGCGGCGAAAGTCCTTATCTGCGTACCAGAATGCGTATGGGAATCTATGATGTGACTCTGGATTCCATTCAATGTATTTCTGAGGCAGATCATACATATTACATTAAGGGAAAGGAATTTACGCCGTCCAGTGAAATCAAGCTGAACGGAGAATGGTATGATACGGTCTATATCAATCCGACTACGTTGATGATCACAGGTACGGAGCTGAATGATTTCGACAGGCTTGCGGTGATCCAGCGAAGCAACAGTTCGACGCGAAAACCGCTGAGCAAGAGCTATGACCGGTCCTGCTATGCACTTTATTCAAATAATAAATGGAAATTAACAGAAAGTGCCGGTGCGAATGAAAATTAATCCATAATTTTGTCGGATAAAATATTACGATTGGTACTGGACATCTTCCACCACTATTATATAATGTTAGAGTAACTAAATACATTATAGATAAGTGGTGGAATTTTTTTATGAATTACGAAGAAGCAGTTGCTTATATTGATGAAACTCCGAAATTTACAAAGAAGAACAGTCTGGATCACACAAAGGAATGTCTGAGAAGACTTGGTAATCCTCAGGATAAGTTTAAGGTGATCCATGTGGCAGGAACTAATGGAAAGGGAAGTACATGTGCGTTTCTGACCTCTGTTCTGAGAGAGGCGGGATATTCCTGCGGATTATTTACTTCTCCTCATCTGGTGGAGATCAATGAACGCTTCCAGATCAATGAGGTGAATATTGATAATGATACTTTTCTGAAAGCTTTTGAGAAAGTAAAGGTACTTGCGGATGAACTGGTTGCAGAGGGCAGCTATCATCCTACTTATTTTGAGATGCTGTTTCTTATGGGAATGGTGATCTTTGCAGATGCAGGGGTGGATTATGTGACTCTGGAGACAGGTCTGGGCGGAAGGCTGGATGCGACTACTGCTGTGGAGAATCCTGTTGCCTGTGTGATCACATCGATCAGTCTGGATCATATGCAGTATCTGGGAGATACGGTTGCGAAGATCGCAGGAGAGAAAGCAGGGATCATTGTACCCGGTGTGCCGGTAATCTATGACGGAAACGACCCGGATGCAGCAGAAGTGATCCGTGCCAGAGCAGAAGAACTGGGAAGCCCTGCTTATGAAGTGAAGAGATCAGATACAGAAGTGATCAGAAATACTTCGGCGGGAATTGATTTTGCATTCCGGAATGAGTATTATAAGGATATGGTTTTCTCCATTCCGTTTATTGCAAAGTATCAGGTGATGAACAGTGCACTTGCATTAAAGACGATTGAGGTTCTGCAGAATGTGATTTCTGTATCTGTGGATCAGATCCATGCGGGAATTGCCGGAACACGCTGGCAGGGAAGAATGGAAACAGTGCTTCCGGGCGTGATCGTGGACGGTGCTCACAATGAGGACGGGGTAGAGAAATTTGTAGAGACAGCAGAACATTTTCAGAAAGAATGTCCGCTGACTTTGCTTTTTTCAGCAGTAGATGACAAAGATTATACAGATATGATACATACGATCTGCAGCAGGATTACGTTCCGTCATGTGGTAGTAACCTCTGTTGGCGGATATCGCAAGGTTCCTGCTGAGAGATTTGCAAAGCTTTTTACAGAAGCAGGTGCTTCTTCTGTGGAAGTAGTGGAGGATGTTGAGAAAGCCTTTGGTAGAGCACTGGAAGTAAAGGGGGATGACGGAATGCTCTTCTGCGTGGGTTCCCTGTATCTTGTCGGTGAGATTAAAGATGTGATCAGGAGAAATAAGAAATGATAGATTATGAAGAGGAACTGAAGAAATTTGAACCTTGTCTGGATGTGGCAGATGCGGAGGGTGCGATTTATGAGAGAGAACTGACGGATATCCTGGATATTCTTCAGGAAGTTCTCCGCGAAGCCAAGAGTGGCAGACGGGTAAAATAAGGAGATACACATGAATTGTATGAATTGTGGCGCATTTCTGGTGGACAAAGATCTGGATTACTGCCCGAAATGTGGATGTAATGTGCTGATCCAGAAAAAGGTAGATTACCTTTCCAGACAGTATTACAACCGGGGGCTTGAGAAAGCCAGTGTCCGCGATCTTTCAGGGGCGATTGACTGTCTGAAGCAGAGTCTTATTTATAATAAGCATAATATTCAGGCGAGAAATCTTCTTGGACTGGTATATTTTGAGACAGGGGAGGTGGTTGCCGCACTCAGTGAATGGGTGATCAGTAAGAATCTTCAGCCATCCAGAAATCTGGCATCAGAATATATTAACAAGCTGCAGGCGAACTCCAATAAGCTTGAGGCGATCAATGAAACGATCAGAAAGTATAATGATGCCTTAAACCTGTGCAGGGAAGGTCATGAGGATATGGCTGCGATCAGGCTGAAGAAGATTCTCATACAGAATCCAAAACTGATCAAAGGTTACCATCTTCTGGCACTTGTGCAGATGAAAGAGGGGGAATATAACAAGGCAAGAAAGACGTTAAGGAAAGCCGCGCGGATTGATAAAACAAATACAACAACCCTTCGTTTTTTGAGAGAGATTGACGAACAGACAGGAGTATCCACACGCCTGGAACGTCAGAATAAAAGAAACAGGAAAGCTGTGGACAGCAGTGAGAATGATATGGCAATCCAGATTCCTCAGTATAAAGAAAAAGGAAGGATTCCGCTGTTTTTTACACTGGTTGCCGGATTTTGTGCAGGATTGCTGGCGTTTTATCTTCTGGCTGTTCCTGCCATACGTCAGGGAATCTACAGGGAAGCGAATCAGCAGATTATGAAATACAGTGATGCAGTGTCCAGTCAGGGAGCTGAGCTGACCAAGGCACAGAGTCAGGCTCAGGAATCAGGGGACACAGTTGAGGCTGCTTCCAAACAGATAGAGGAAGAGAAGAAAAAGAGCAGCAGTTATGAAGCTCTGATCGAAGCATATGCAGCATTACAGCAGCAGAATGCAGATGAGGCTGCATTGAAGATACAGAATGTTTATGCGGATCTGCTGCCTGCGGATCTGAAGGGAATCTACAATACGATCTGTAACACTACAGGGACAACCGGAATTGAAGGAACTACAGATGCGACAGCAGCAGACGGCACGGACAGTGGTGACAGCGCAGAGGGAGATGCTTCTTCAGATTCAGCGGAAGATGGAAGTTATGACGATGGTTCCTATGACAGTGGGGAATATGATGATGGTTCTTCCGATAATTCTGATGGTGATTCGGCGGATGACGGAAGTTATGACACCGGTGATTATGACGATTCCGGATATTGATACTATTTTTCATTTTGATGTGGCAGAAGACATGAAATATCATAAGAAGATGTAAAGATACAAAAGAGATGCATGGAAGTCATGTGTCTCTTTTTTTACCGAATCAAGTAGGAGGCTGCGAAAAGCAATAAACAGTTATTTGATGTAGAGCTACACTGCAAAGTGGATTGCGAACATTCGCCTGACAAAAAGTGAGGAGGGATATGATGGAGAACAGATTTGAAATACAGGGAAATTCCCTGATCATTCATTTACCGAAAGAGGTAGATCATATGGTGACAGACGAGATACGCAGAGATTCAGATGATATTATACGGAAAAAATATATACGAACGATCACATTTGATTTTTCAGGAACAGCGTTTATGGACAGTTCAGGGATAGGGCTGATCATGGGGAGATACCGGATGATGGGGATGCGCGGTGACTGTATACAGGCTACAGGAGTAAATTCCTATATTGAAAAGCTGCTGCATCTGTCAGGGGTATATAAATTTGTCGAAATCTGTGGGGAAGTCTAAAGAGAGGGGGAAGAAAACTATTATGGAAAATACCAATGAAATGAAAATTATTTTTGACAGCAGACCTGAGAATGAGGGGCTGGCAAGAGTTGCGGCGGCAGCTTTCTGCACACAGCTGAATCCTACTCTGGAGGAAGTGGCAGATCTGAAAACTGCTGTGTCAGAGGCTGTAACAAACTGTATTATTCATGCTTATGAAGGCCAGGTGCAGAAGATAGAGATTTTCTGCAGAAGGGAAGGACAGAAATTATGGGTTGATGTGATCGATAAGGGAGTGGGGATCAGAGACGTTGCAAAAGCTATGGAGCCTCTTTTTACAACAAAGCCGGAGAAGGATCGTTCCGGGATGGGATTTACATTTATGGAAGCGTTTATGGATGAGGTAACAGTAGAATCACAGGTGGGATATGGAACAGTTGTCCATATGAAAAAGACGATCGGGAGGTAGGAATGGACCATACTCTTGCTCTGATCATGAAGTCACAACAGGGAGATAAAGAAGCAAGAGATACTGTATTTAAAGAAAACGCAGGACTTGTGTACAGCATGGCGAAAAGATTTGCCGGGCGCAGTGTGGAAATGGAAGATATCGTGCAGATAGGAAGCATTGGGCTACTGAAAGCCATAGATCGTTTTGATATTTCGTACGATGTGAAGTTTTCAACTTATGCTGTTCCCATGATCATAGGTGAAATCAGACGCTATCTGAGGGATGACGGGATGCTTAAGGTGAGCAGAAACCTGAAAGAGAACTGTGCCAGAATTTATTATGCGAGAGAAGCACTGGAAAAAGAACTGGGACGTGAACCGATACTGGAGGAAGTTGCGAAAGCGACAGAACTTTCAGTAGATGAAGTGGTGATGTCGATGGAATCAGGAGCTGAAGTGGAATCTTTGCACAAAATTATCTATCAGGGAGATGGAAATGATATTTCGCTTATGGACAGGCTCCAGGAAAAAGAAAATGGACAGGATGCAGCACTGAACAGGATTTTTCTGGATGAAATCCTGAAAAAACTGGATGCAAGAGAACGCCAGCTGATCGGTATGAGATATTTTAAGGATATGACGCAGACGGAGATTGCGGCAGAGATGGGAATTTCCCAGGTCCAAGTGTCCAGGATGGAAAAGCGGATTCTGAAGGAACTTAAAAAGCAGGTATAAGCAGATGGGAGTAATTAACTCACCGCTTGTAGAAGGTGGAGTATTCTCTGAAGAGGTAAATAAAAAAGAGGTTACTGTGAACGGAGTGAACAGTAACAAAAAGAGTGTGCGGATTACTATAATATTGCACACTCTTTTTGCTATAATATCTTTATTGTTATATATCGTAAGTTATACAGTTCTCTGTGATCTGAAGATCACATTTTTGTATTTCAGAAGGGCTGTCTGAAGAATCAGTCCTACTACACCGCAGGAAACTACTTCTCCGATACCTACGGTAAGCATCATAAGCGGAATCGGAAGATTTACTCCGTATCCGAAGTGAAGTACGAATGGCACGATGACTGCATTGGAAACAATCGGCGGGATCGGCGCAAGAAAACGGTTGCAGCTGCGGAGTCTGTAAGTAAATACTGCTCCGATCAGTGTTGCGATGCTTCCGAAAATAATGTCTACAGGAATGGCACCGCCAAAGAGATTGGCAATGATACATCCCACAAATAACCCCGGAATCGCAGCCGGTGTAAAGAATGGCAGGATTGTCAGTGCTTCCGAAAAGCGAATCTGAATTTCGCCATAGCTGAGTGGTGCGAATAAAAGAGTCAGAACCACATAAATGGCTCCGATCACTGCTGCTTCTGTCAGAAACTGAGTACCTTTGTTTTTCATATTTGATTATCTCCTTTAGTATTTGTTTTACGAGTGGAAGGTTTCGAACACTCGGCTATCGAAGTATATCACTTTTCGGAAGTACGGTCAATGTCTTTGATAAGAGTTTTATTAACATTTTCCTCGTACAGACGCATCTGTATCTGCATAGGTGTTGGATCATCTGTTATTTTCATATGACCGAAATGATTGAAGAAGAAAAGTACCCCAAGTCCGATTCCTATGGAATAAGTGATTTCAAGAACAGTAAAATGACCGGAAGTCTGTCCTGTGACCTGGGTATAGATCTGCGAGAAGAGACCACCGACATCTACATCGTTATTAAATGTCATGATAGAGAAACCTGCACCGAAAAAGGCGGCAAGACCGACGAAAATAATCTTGCACCACTGCCAGACAAGCCCGGAACCGGGTTTGTTTTTAAAAGTGATGATAAAGTCGGCTTCTCCAATATTATTGATTTCAAGGTCCGGTTCTTTTTTTTTGATTTCGGAGATCAGATCCATGACAGACATTACATAACGTCCTGGTTTATTCGGGTCAAGATTTATAACCGGCATCACCCGGAGCCGATTCAGGATTTTACTGTTGCTGCAGGAAAGTTTTGCAATGTCCTGAAGATAAATGTGTGGATGGTTTATCTGGATATTCTGATCTAACTGTAAATAGAGAGTATCACTCATGGTATGTTATCCTTTCATTTTGGGCTTGAAGATCAGGCTTGCAAGATAAGAGAAGATCAAAGCTGCGGAGACTCCCACCGCGCAGGCGGTAAAGCCTCCCATAAAGAGTCCGATCAGTCCGTTTTTGTCAATGGATTCTTTCATTCCTTTCCACAGGATATTGCCAAAACCAAGCAGAGGAACAGAAGCGCCTGCTCCGGCAAATTCTGCAAATGGCTGATAGATTCCGACAGCGCTTAAAACAGAGCCTGTACATACCAGAAGTACCATGATCCGTCCGGGCATAAGCTTTGTCCTGTCCAGAAGAATCTGTACCAGGGCACAGATCAGTCCGCCTGTCCAGAATGCATTAAAATAGTCCATGTAATTTTCCTCCTGAAAAAATTTCTGTATCTACATCATATCCGGAACCCTGTACTGTTCTATTACAACAGCGTGTGCGATACCGGGAATTGGATCCCCCTCGTTGAAGCTTACCTTTGACAGAAGGGCACCTGTGGGAACAAAGAGAATCCTTTTCCATTTTTTCTGTATAATACCCGGAAGAATATAGCCTGCCAGAACAGAGGCGGCACATCCACATCCACTGCCGCCGGAATGTGTATCCTGAGTCTGAGGATCATAGATCAGCATACCGCAGTCCTGATGGACAGATGAGATATCAAATCCTTTTTCTGTGAGAAGGTCGAACAGGATTGTCCGTCCTACCATGCCTAGGTCACCGGTGAAGATGGCATCATAATCGGATGGTTTTCGGTGAAAATCCTGAAGATTTCGGGCTATGGTGTCGCAGGCAGCAGGAGCCATGCAAGCTCCCATATTGAGGGAATCCCTGAACCCAAAGTCAATCAGTCTTCCGGTGGTGATTCCTGTTATAACTGCACAGATATTGCGGTTACGGAGTGTGTTTAGTGTTTTGTTGTCCGGGCGTGGTGGCGGTTCATATCCAAGTATACAGGCTCCGGCACCGGTGACTGTCCAGGTAGCAGATAAGGGCCTTTGATTTCCATATCCCAGGGGAAAACGAAATTCTTTTTCTGCGCTGGCAAAGTGGCTGGAAGTTGCACAGAGGATATATTTCCCGTCCCCGCCGTCGATACACATTGAACCAAGGGAAAGAGATTCTCCCATAGTGGAGCATGCTCCGAAAAGACCGTAAAAAGGAATTTTCAGATCAGCGGTTCCGAAAGAAGAGGCTGATGTCTGAGCCAGCAGGTCGCCTGCAAAAAGAAGCTGTATATCAGAACAGGTGAGGCCGTTTTTTTTGATTGCCAGCAGAGCGGCCTGTTTTTGCAGAGTGCTTTCTGCAGCTTCCCAGGTATCTGTTCCAAACATGGGATCTTCACATATGGTATCAAAGTATGCGCCCAATGGCCCTTCCCCTTCTTTCCGGCTGACAACAGAAGCACAGCTCTGAACAAAGACAGGATTTTGAAATGAAATGCTGGATGTACCGCAGGTCATTTGTCTGTTCATAGGAAACCTCCTTGTATAATTGTATGATTCTTATGCAAAAACACCTCTCAGGATATGGATGCTGAATAGTTACGGGATCATTGTAAAAAGATAATAAATCACACCGAGAATCCATGAACTCAGGATTCCATAAAGAATTACGGGTCCTGCGATCGTAAATATTTTGCATCCGATGCCGAATACCTGTCCTTCTGCCTTATATTCGATCGCAGAGGAAGCTACGGAATTGGCAAAACCGGTGATCGGGACAAGGCTTCCGGCACCGCCGAATCTGCCGATTTTGGAATAAAGATTACATCCTGTGAGGATCACACTGAAAAGGATCAGGATAAGGGAACACCAGGAGCCGGCGGTATCTTTGTCCAGCCCAAGGTTATCTGCGTAATTTAAGATGACCTGTCCAACAACACAGATGACTCCGCCTGTGAAAAAGGCTTTGCACATATTCAGTGGCAGGCTGTGGACAGGAGTGACTGCTTTTACGTATTCTTCATATTGTTTCTGTTTTTTCTGACTGAGATTATTGTCTGACATAATATAAAACCTTTCTGATTGAAAATTCGGAATTGTGGCACACCAGGTTACTGAGAACGGAGTAAAGAGTAATCGATTGCTGCTTTTTGGGCACTGATGTTAAAGATTAGCTGGAAATTATGGCAGCCATCCGTTATAATAGTAAATCAGTGCCCCGACAGTTTTGCCGGCGGCTATGCACAGGATTGTAAAAGAAAGACCTCTCTGGAATCTGCTTCTTCTGGCAAAGATAGGGAAAATATCTGCCATCTCTGCCAGGGCCATGATCCATCCACCAAGGAAAATCCCTGAAAAGAGCCCGTACAGAATCAGAAACGGGGTGCCGAACCGGATATTCCAGTGAAAAAGAAAGAACAGGTTTCCAAGTTCTGTTCCCCAGAATGTGATGTCTTCGTACAGCAATATATGATCTGCTGTATGGGTAATTCCTGCATATCTGGGAATAATAGAAAGGCCGATCATAAGACCGGTTAGTCCTCCGGCAATAATAAAACCGGAACATAGTCCTGTAAATCCGAGAAAAATCTGCTCTAACATAAGTGCCTCCGATCCTGCCGACAACAAAAGAAGTTTCTGGGTAACTGTCCGGCAGTCTGTTATTGTGAAGCACCGGACAGATATATCTGTGATATGTATTATGGCAGAAATATAAAAATATATACACTGTCATTTATTTGTTGCTGAGAACAGAGTGAACAGTAACCCTAGTACATCGTTTCGTAAATAACTATACCAATCGCGTAGGATGCGGATTCGAGT
>ERZ779843.2100-NODE-2100-length-20258-cov-2.826907_pt1 | contig 20258 bp, 20 predicted proteins | sample MGYA00511560_ERZ779843 | MGnify/ENA primary metagenome ERZ779843 (study PRJEB29588, sample SAMEA2158062) | human gut metagenome | biome: human gut; feature: human-associated habitat; material: faeces | place: Denmark | collected 2008/2010 ... | reverse complement strand
GCCGGGAGCGATCTTACTGATGCTGCTCGCGCAGGAGGTCGTTGACCGTCTTCACAGGATTGAACGTGGAGATGGGCACTTCGACAAAGAGGGTGTTCCAGTCGGACATGGCTCCATTCCACAGTCCGGGCAGTTCGAGAGCTTTCAGCTCCTTTCCGTTCTTCGACTTATAGGAGATAAATCCCGTCTTCTTATCGACATACTGCGGCAGGTCGTATTTCTCGCCTTTGCCATTCTTTACGGCACATACCAGGTCGACGGGGTTGAAGTGTGTCGACTTGTCGAACATGGCTTTGGACTCGGGATTCTTCAAGTCTATTTGCGAACTTTCGAGTATTTGCGGTGAGAAGGAGCCGTCACTGTTATATACAAGGAAGGGGCCGCCACCGGGTTCGCCCACGTTCTTGACCATACCGCACACGCGCAGGGGGCGACGCAGTTTTTTGAGCAGGTAGACTACCAGCTCGGCATCTTCCATCTTCTTGATGTCGGGGTGCCGGGTAAAGAGCTGCTGTTGCAGGAAGAGTATGACATCGCGCACGTCGTCCATCGTATACTTACCGCTTTCGAGCATGGCCACGTAAGCGTCGATTTGTTTTTTGAGCGATACGAGTACTCCACCGATGATTTTCTTGAAACGCACGGTCTCGGGCTTGATACGGTCGGGCACCACGTTGTCGATGTTCTTTATGAATATCACATCGGCATCGATATCGTTGAGGTTCTCGATGAGCGCGCCGTGTCCTCCGGGGCGGAACAGCAATTTGCCCTTGTCGCGGAAAGGCTTGTTTTCCATGTCGGCGGCAATGGTATCGGTCGACGGTTTCTGCTCTGAGAAACTGATATGGTATTTCACGCCATACTCATTTTCATAGGCGGCCTGCTTGTCGGCCACCAACTGCTTGAAGAAGGGCAGATGCTCATGCGACACGGTAAAATGCACATTTACATTGCCAGCTTCGTTGCGGGCATACATGGCCCCTTCGGCCAGATGCTCTTCCATGGCGGTGCGGTCGGTGGTGGCATAGTGGTGGAACTTCAACATGCCTTTGGGCAGGGAGCCGTAGTTAAGCCCCTTGTCGGAGAGGAGATTTTCTACCACGGCTTTGTACCGGCCATCGGCCACCAAGGCATCGACACCTTTTCCTTCGTTTTTGAGACATGCGGCATTGAGGTCGGAGTAAAAGGCAAAATTTTTCAGATGAGAAAAAAATTTCTTTTCAAAGTCGGTAGTAGGCTCGGTATAGTCGGCATCGAGAAATTCAAACAGATTTTTAAACATACGGCTGGCAGCCCCGGAAGCCGGGACAAATTTCACAATCACAGGATTGGTGGCCAGGTACTCGTTCCATACATCGAGATAGTGGTTAACAGCCGTTTCGTCGAGCGACAAGATTCCGTTTCCCAACCCGGCCGGGGCTTCCAGTTTGAGATAGGGGAAACCGGTTTCAAAGCAATGCAACTGCTCCTTGATTTGCTGCTCGGAGATACCTTTTTCTTTTAGCAATTCTAAATCTTCAGGAGTAAACATAATATCCGTTTTTAAGGTTTATCTTATATAAGAGACTTGGCAGGAATCAAAACTTCTCAAAGTTAAGATTTTTTTTTGAAAAACACAATGATAATTCAATTAAAGTCGATATGTTTGTAGCAAATACAATTTTATAATTATTACAAACAAAGGATTCTTTCCATGAAAGCCGTAATTACCTACTACAGTCACAAAGGTCATACAGCAAACTATGCCCGTGAGATAGCCATGCATTTATGGTCAAGAGGAGTAAGCGTGAGCCTTTGCTCACTTTCCGACTTTGACAAGAAGAAAGCTGCCGAGGCCGACATTCTCGTTTTGGGCTGCTGGACGAGCGGATTTTTCGTTGTCGGGCAACACCCCCACAAGCAGTGGCGGGAATTTGCCCGTTCCATTGCCGGGGAATATTCCGCAAAAAGATTTATACTCTTTACCACCTATAAAATCAAGACAGGAAGCATGTTCCGCCGCATGCAGCAAGAGCTCGGCCTGCCACCATCGGAAAGGGAGGCTCGGCTGAAATCCCGTACGGGAAGACTGTCGGTCCAAGACCGGGAATATCTCGACAACTATATACACAATCAGCACACCCCTTAAAACCAAAATGTTATGGAAAAGAAAAAACTGACAAGCGCCAACGGCGCTCCCGTAGCCGACAACAATAATGTCGCTACTGCCGGCAAACGCGGCCCGATGCTGTTACAAGATGTATGGTTTCTGGAAAAGCTGGCCCACTTCGATCGGGAAGTCATTCCCGAACGGCGTATGCACGCCAAAGGGTCGGGTGCTTTCGGACACTTCATCGTAACGCACGACATAACCCGCTACACCAAAGCCTCCATTTTCTCGGAGATTGGGAAAAAGACCGAACTTTTCATGCGCTTCTCTACCGTAGCCGGCGAACGCGGTGCCGCCGATGCCGAACGGGACATTCGCGGCTTCGCCATCAAATTCTACACCGACGAGGGGAACTGGGACATGGTAGGCAACAACACACCTGTATTTTTCCTGCGTGACCCGCTGAAATTTCCCGACCTCAACCATGTTGTGAAGAGAGACCCACGCACTCACATGAGAAGCCCGCTCAACAACTGGGACTTTTGGACACTCCTGCCCGAGGCACTCCATCAGGTGACCATCACCATGAGCGACAGGGGCATACCCTACTCCTACCGCCATATGCACGGCTACGGCAGCCACACCTTCTCTTTCATCAACGCCGAGGGAGAGCGCACCTGGGTGAAATTCCACTTCCGCACCCAGCAGGGCATCAAGAACCTCACCGACCAGGAAGCCGAAACCATCATCGGTAAAGACCGTGAAAGCCATCACCGCGACCTCTTCGAGAGCATCGAACGGGGAGACTACCCGCAATGGAAAATGTATGTGCAACTCATGACCGAAGAAGAGGCCCGAAACTGTGCTTTCAACCCGTTTGACCTCACCAAAGTGTGGTCGCAGAAACAATATCCACTCCACGAAGTGGGAATTTTGGAATTGAACCGCAATCCCGAAAACTATTTCGCCGACGTAGAGCAGGCCGCCTTCAATCCGGCCAACGTCGTACCGGGTATCAGTTTCTCGCCCGACCGCATGTTGCAAGGTCGGCTCTTCTCCTACGGCGACGCCCAACGCTACCGCCTGGGTGTGAATCACTATCAGATTCCCGTCAACCGCAGCCGCTGCCCTTTCCTCAACATGTACCACCGCGACGGCGCCATGCGTGTCGACGGAAACAACGGACGGAGACTCGGATACGAACCCAACAGCTACGGCGAGTGGCAGGAACAGCCCGAATACAAAGAGCCGCCGCTTGAACTCGACGGAGCCGCCTATCAATGGGATTTCAGAGAAGATGACTCCGACTACTATTCCCAACCGGGCGACCTGTTCAGACTGATGAAACCCAACGAGCAGCAGCGACTGTTTGACAACACGGCTCGGGCCATGGGCGACATACCCGAAGAGATAAAACTCCGCCACATACACAACTGCATGAAAGCCGATGAAAACTACGGGAAAGGGATTGCCAAAGCCCTGGGCATAGCACTAGAAAAAATTTCATAAAATCCTTCCCCGCTCCTTATATACGCCTCTGGACGACTTCTGCTCCAGAGGCGTAACTGCATATCACACCCAACAACATTCATTTTTTGAACGCATAAACAGTTTTTCCAAATAAATCATTACATTTGTTGTATCTTTGGAAATATTATCCAACTAAACACACAGGTGCCATGAATGAGGAACAATATTTTACGCCGACCGAGCGTCAAGAATTTTTAAAAGCCTATCGTGCCCTGTTCGCAACAGCACGCCCGCTTATCGGGGCCAAAGAATTTCTTTTCTTGCGTCAGCACATTACCGAAGCCGTCACGTCGGGTAGCTACCTGCGCGACAAAAACGGCCTGAACCGCCTGCTGCGCGACATCGAAACGGCGCTTATACTCTCACAGGAAGTAGGTCTCGACCGCAGCACCCTGGCAGCCGTTCTTACCTGCAACCTTGTCGTCGAAAACCGTTTATCGCTTGAAGCTGTCGAATTGCTGTTTGGCCATGACTGCGTAAAAATCATTCACGGGCTCATAAAGGCCAGCAGCCTTTACGCCAAGCAAGAAACTGTTCAAAGCGACAACTTCCGCAATCTGTTGCTCACTTTTGCCGAAGATGTACGGGTGATTATCATCATGATAGCCGATAGGCTGTGCCTCATGCGCATGATCAATCACCATCCCAATGCCCGCTTCCGCGAAAATGTCGCCTATGAAGCCTCGTACCTCTATGCCCCCCTTGCCCACAGGCTGGGATTATACCGCATAAAAACCGAGCTCGAAGACTTAGCCCTCAAATACACCCAGCGCGAAGAGTACGACCGCATTGCACACAAACTGAGTGAGACCAAAGAAGCCCGCAACAAATATATCGAAGAGTTCATCGCTCCAATCAAAGCCAAACTGCTCGAAGCCGGGCTGAAATTTGAGATAAAGGGTCGCACCAAGTCCATCTCGTCGATTCTGAACAAGATAAGGAAACAGAACGTCGACATCGAAGGCATCTACGACCTCTTTGCCATACGCGTTGTCCTCGACAGTCCTCTCGACAGAGAATCGGCCGACTGCTGGCACGTCTATTCCATCATCACCGACATGTACCGGCCCAACCCCAAGCGGCTGAAAGACTGGCTGTCGGTACCCAAAAGCAACGGCTACGAATCTCTGCACATCACCGTGTGGGGACCCGGCGACCGCTGGGTCGAGGTGCAGATACGCACCAAGCGCATGGACGAAATCGCCGAACGAGGTCTGGCCGCCCACTGGAAATACAAGGGACTGAAAAGCGAAAAAGGGCTCGACGACTGGCTGAACAACGTGCGCGACATACTCGAATCGGGCGACGGAGGCCCCTTGGAGCTGATGAAAGAGTTCCGCATGGACCTCTACGACAAGGAGGTTTTTGTCTTCACCCCCAAAGGCGACCTCTACAAGCTGGCCAAAGGGGCCACATTGCTCGACTTCGCCTTCCTCATACACAGCCAGCTGGGTTGCCGCTGCACCGGCGGAAAGGTCAACGGCAAGAACCAGACCATCCGCTACAAGCTCAAAAGCGGCGACACCATCGAGATCATCACCTCTCCGACCCAAAAGCCCAAACAGGAATGGCTCAACATAGCCTGCACCTCCAAAGCCCGGGTAAAAATAAAACAGGCCCTCAACGAAATACAACACAAAGAGGCCGAAATGGGTAAAGAGCTGCTGACCCGACGGTTCAAGAATCGCAAAATCGAAGTCAACGATGCCATACTCATGAAGCTCATACGCAAGTCGGGCTACAAGACTGTAACCGACTTCTACTGCGCGCTGGCCCAGGAACGCATCGACATCAACCATCTGCTCGACCAATATCACGAAATCGAACGAAAAGACAACGAAGAGTCGGGCGAAAACCGCACGGCCGAGAACTTCATCGCCACTCAATCGTCGGGCGAAGTTTTTGGTGAAGACGAGCTGGTCATCGACCAAAACATCAAGGGCCTCGATTACAAACTGTCAAAGTGTTGCAACCCCATCTTCGGAGACAAGATATTCGGCTTTGTCTCCTCACAAGGAAGCATAAAAATACACCGCGAAGACTGTCCCAACGCCGAGAATCTGCGCACACAGTTTGGCTACCGTATTGTCAAAGCCCGCTGGTCGGGCAAACAAGGCTCACAATATGCCATCGTACTGCAAGTCATAGGCAACGACGACATCGGTATCGTCACCAACATCACCTCGGTCATTTCCAAAGAGAAACGTGTATCCATGCGCAGCATCTCCATCGACTCAAACGACGGACTCTTCCAGGGACACATCACCGTTCTCGTCGACGATACCACGGCCCTCAACGCCCTCATTAAGAAAATCAAGACCGTAAAAGGCGTAAAAAGCGTAACTCGGGCAACAGCCCTATACTCACCCAAAGAACCATGAAAAAGTTCATTGCCGTCACAACCGGAAGCCTATGCATGGTACTCCTCCTGCTGTTATCCTCGTGCCACCGCCATGCTCGGGCCGAGGCCTTATACCTGCGAGCCGAAGAGGCCTTCATCGCCGGCCAATACCACACGGCACAATCTATTATAGACTCCATACCCTTGTGCGACTCACTGGCCTTTGAGTGGATACGGAAAAGCATCGTGCTCAACCAACGCATCACGCTGGAACAGAACCGGCGTAACCTCTCCTCCATCGACAGCCTCCTGCCTGACCTTTACTCATCGCGAGACAAATTTCTTCCCGAATTTGTCTACCACAAAGTCGACAACCAGACCTCCGACGGATATTATACTTACCGCTACGACCATAACGCCGGCAAGGCCGACCACTCCTGCCTGAGAGTACAGATAACCGACAACTTCGATGCCGAAATCATCAGCGTATATTGCGGCAAACGGCCGCTGAACCATGTGTCGGCCAAAGCCGAACTACCCGACGGTACCTACGCCCTCACCCCGACCACGCCTTATGATAGAGCACTCAACTATCGATTTACCTACCAGAACGGGAATCACTGCGAACTGGTACGCTACATCGGGCACGAGTTGCGCCCCATCTTTGAAATCGTTGTAACGTCGCCCGACCAATCCATAAAAATTTCATACGAAGGAGAATTTCCCTACTCCTACACATTAAGTTCCAACGACCGCAAAGCATTTGAGCGATGTTTTGACCTTATTTCACTGCAAAAACGCATAGCCAAACTCGAACGGGAAAAGAAAATCGCAGAAAAAACCATTGAACTGCTCCAACGTCAATTGGCCTCAGCAACCGAGCAATAGACTTAAAAAAATCGGTCATAAGTATTGCATGACAAGAAATATTGTCGTACCTTTGCCCCGCAATTGAAAAAAGTACTAACCAATTCAATCTCAAAATCATTATGAACCATTACGAAACCGTTTTCATTTTAACTCCCGTTTTGTCTGATGTTCAGATGAAGGAAACGGTAGACAAGTTCAAATCGATACTCACCGAGCAAGGTGCCGTTATCGTGAACGAAGAGAACTGGGGATTGCGCAAATTGGCCTATCCTATTCAAAAGAAATCTACCGGGTTCTACCAACTGCTGGAGTTTGATGCAGAACCTTCTGTCATCGAAAAACTGGAAGTAAACTTCCGTCGCGACGAACGCGTGATTCGTTTCCTCACTTTCAAGATGGACAAATTCGCTGCCGAATACGCCGCAAAAAGAAGAAATGTAAAATCTGCTAAAGAAGAGAAGGAGAATTAATCATGGCACAAGCACAATCGGAAATCAGATACTTGACCCCCCCATCGGTCGATGTTAAAAAGAAAAAATACTGCCGTTTCAAAAAGAGCGGTATCAAATATATCGACTATAAAGATCCCGAATTCCTGAAAAAGTTCCTCAACGAGCAAGGCAAAATCCTGCCCCGCCGCATTACCGGAACCTCTCTCAAATTCCAACGTCGTATTGCACAAGCTGTAAAACGTGCCCGCCACTTGGCTTTGCTGCCCTACGTAACCGATATGATGAAATAATCTAAAAGTAAGGAGGACACAAGCATGCAAGTTATATTGAAAGAAGATATTCTCAACTTGGGATATAAAGACGATATCGTTACCGTAAAAGACGGTTACGGTCGTAATTACCTTATTCCGCAAGGCAAAGCTGTCATTGCTTCGGAATCGGCTAAAAAAGAACTCGCCGAAAACCTGAAACAACGCGCTCACAAGATTGCAAAAATCAAACAAGATGCTTTGGATTTGGCTGCCAAACTCGAAGGTGTAAGCCTCACTATTGCCACCAAAGCCAGTGCCACCGGAAAAATCTACGGTTCGGTTACCAATATTCAGGTTGCCGAAGCCTTGGCTAAACTCGGACACGAAATCGATCGCAAGATTATCGTTGTAAAAGATGCCATCAAAGAAGTTGGCTCTTACAAGGCTGTTGTAAAACTTCACAAAGAAGTCAGCGTAGAAATTCCTTTTGAAGTAGTAGCCGAAGAAGCCACTGCCGAATAAGCGAGAAGCCCAACTTTATTCTCATAAAAAGAGGAACCGTATATCGGTTCCTCTTTTGTTTACAACCATTTTATCAACGCACCATCGTCAACATCATTTTGAAAGATTTATCGGCACGCACAGCATGTGGCAGCCCGGCCGGTAATCGTATCGACTCACCTTCGCTGACAGCATATTCCTGGCGATTGATAAAAACCGTGGCAGAACCCTCAACAACCGACAACAAAGCATCGAACGATGTCGTATGTTCGCTCAACTGCTGACCGGCATCAAAAGCAAAAAGGGTAACACTACCACCGTCCCGCCGAAGAATTTCCCGACTCACAATACTATGCCGGGCATACTCGACTGAAGAAGCCGGCACAAAAGGTTTTTGCTCAGAACTTGTTTCCATAACTTTGCTATTTATTCATAATTAAGAAAAGCAGGTACAGAGGAAACCTCTCCACCTGCTTTTATTTATAATGACAAAACCTTACAGATTGTTTACACAATCCCGTTTGAGCCTTAAATCAAGGGAAACATGTTCACTCAGCCTTTTCTTTTGCCTCTTCGCGAGGTATGAGTATCGCCGTGTAAACTTGTAATACGGTAGCCACAATAAAGAACACCACCCAGTCGACACCACCTCGCCAAAACATCATTGCGGCAGCTGCCATAAAAATAAGAGCCGAAAAAAGCTCCTGGCGATACAGACGGCGCAACCTCACATTCGTACCCTTATACCTACGGGTAAGGCGGGTGAGGAACATCCCCAAAGCTCCCACGGCCAGAAAATAGGCGGGAAGAACGGGTACAAACGTATAAGCAGCAGCTCCCAAAAGCACAGCTACCGCCGAACATTGAAACAACGTATCTGCTATACTCTTTTTCATGAAGGAATCAATCATCGACTATGACAAAAACATCTTCGTTGTCGCGCTTCATCTGATAAGTTTCGCGGGCAAACTTTTCGAGATTTTCATCACTGGTGCGCAACTCGTCAAGACGAGCCCTACTCTCATCAACAATCTTCTGATAATGATTGACACTACTGCGCAATTGCGAAATCTGTCGGCTGTAACGAAAGCTCTGAATGAAACTGTTCTCGTCAATAAATACCATCTCGAATATCAATGCACCGGAGATGTAGACAATCAAAGGTACACGACGTAACAACGACCATATTTTCACAAACTTTCTCTTCATCACATTGCTGGAATGTTGCTACAAACGTACATAAAGTTTTTTAAACAGAAAAGTTTTTCATCACGAATCACCTCCAAAGAAAAAGCAGAAAAGAGAGCAAAACAAAAATAAATGCCGGGCAACCACCGATATATAAAGGAGGTTTTATATCTTTGCACTCAAAATCGCTGTCATGCACCTTGTTATCGACCAAGGAAACACTACCATTAAAGCCGCCCTCTTTTCCGAGGGGAACAATCCCGACCGGATAGAACGGATACCTCGTCTCAGCCGGTCGTACATCGACAGGCTGCTCGCCCGCTACCCCATATCGGGCTGCATCTATTCGTCTGTAGCACACGCCGATGCCGACATGGCAGCATACTTGCAATCAAAGATTTCTCGCTTCTACTATTTTACACCCGAAACACCCCTTCCTATAGTCATCGACTACCGCACACCGGACACCCTGGGTAGCGACCGTATTGCGGCAGCCATCGGAGCCTATGGCGAAGCTCCCGGTAGAGACATTCTGGTTGTCGATGCTGGCACCTGCATCACCTACGACCTGATAACGGCCGAAGCGCACTTTCTGGGAGGCAACATCGCCCCGGGCATAAAAATGCGATTGAGAGCCATGCACAAATATACCGAAAGATTGCCCATCGTCGAAAAAAACGGAGATACGCCGCTATTGGGTTACGACACCGAAACAGCCATGCGTTCAGGAGCCATCTTCGGTGCCTGCCATGAAATCGAAGGATATATCGGGAAGTTACGACAAGAATATCCCGAGCTTTTGATTTTTTTAACGGGGGGAGATGCTTTTTTATTGGCAGACAAATTAAAAACCTCCATCTTTGTAGACGATTGTATTGTATTGAAAGGTTTAAACAGAATATTGCATCATAATGTCTACTTATAAATCGGTTTTACTCGCATTTCTTGTCGTCGCGCTATCCATAGCAACAATCCCCGTATGTGCGCAAAATAACATCGACAGCCCTTATTCCCGATACGGATATGGCTCACTCGACAGCCATGCCATAGGAGCTTCCCGGGCCATGGGAGGAGTAGGCTATGCCTTGCAGAGCGGAAAGCAGATAAACATAAAGAACCCTGCCTCCTACGCAGCCATAGACACGCTCACGTTTCTGTGCGATTTCGGAGTAAGCCTGCAAATTGACCGCATGAAAGAGGGCTCGCTGGAAGAGAGTCGTACCAATTGGAGTTTTGATTATTTTGCCATGCAATTTCCTTTGGCCAAATGGTTGGCTGCCAGTCTGGGTGTAATACCTTTCTCGACAGTAGGATATGATTACACAGGAAACATACCCAACGGTACCGTAAGACAGACAGGCGAAGGAAGCATCAATGCAGCATTCGCCGGCTTGGGAGCCTATCTTTTCAAAGGGTTTACTCTCGGAGTAAACGTCAACTACCTGTTCGGCGAAATCTCCAACAGTTCTACCTCCATATCTACCATAGACGCCACCAATGCCACCATATTCGACAACATTATCGACGTATCGGACTATCGTATTGAAATCGGCGCACAATACGTCATACCCATCAACAAGAAAAACCGTCTTACCTTGGGAGCCGTATACATTCCCGGCAAGAGTCTCTTGGGAAAAGGATACATCAGCGGAGGAAACTACAACACCTCGTCGAGCACTACCACCTACTTTCAGAACGACACCCTCTCGCTGAGAAACGGCTATTCCCTGCCGGCTCAATACGGCGCAGGCCTGAGCTATACCTACGACGAGAGACTCATGGTAAGTGCCGACTTCACTTATCAGCCATGGAGCAAAGCCAAATTTGAAAACTCCACAACCTATTTCAACAATTCGTTCCAAGCTGCTGTTGGAGCCGAATTTCTCCCACAAATCTATTCCAACAACTTTTTCCAAAGCGTACGCTACCGTGCCGGCGTAAGTGTGAGCCGCGCCTATCCGCGCATAAAATCGGACAACGGAGACAATTCTTTATGGGAAACGCAAATCACCTTGGGTGCAGGTATTCCCATGAAACGCAACAAATCAATTATCAATTTTACTCTGGGCTACACCAACCGTCGCACAACACCCACACGCCTCGTGGGAGAAAATGAAATAAGAATATCGCTTGGACTGACCTTCAACGAAATGTGGTTCTACAAGAGCCGCCTGCACTAATCTCAATCGCATGTGACGCGTAGAAGATATGAAAATCAACGGTCATTCCATCGGCATATTCAGGCTGGTCCTTACAATCTTTATCATAGGCATCGGCCCCATATCCCTGCTCAGCTCATGCAAGAAAGAAAAGAAAGCCATCATCGGAAGTTTCAGCGACCCCAAAGAAGTACCATCTCTATCGACCTTTGATGTCAATACACTGATTTCCGACTCGGGTGTGACGCGCTATCGCATACAGGCCAAAGAATGGCGCGTATTTGATAAAGCCGATGAACCGTACTGGTACTTTCCGCAAGGCATCTTTGTTGAAAAATTCGATTCCAGTTTCAATACCGAATCTTTCATACTGAGCGATACCGCCATATTCTACAACAAGTTGCAACTATGGAAACTCAGAGGCGATGTCCGCATCGAAAATATGCAAGATGAGCGATTCTTTACCGAAGAGATATACTGGAACCAGCAGAAAAGAAGCATCTATTCCGACAGTGCCATACACATTGAAAGGGCCGACAGAATCATCGAAGGAGTAGGTTTTGTATCGAATGAAGCCATGACGCAATATACGATACGCCACACAACCGGTATATTCCCCATCAACCAGAACAAAAACGACGAAAAGGGCAATCGGTCTTCTACCTCCCGATCACCCCGGAACAATGCAAAAAAATACGCGCCACACAAATGATACCTGCATTCATCGTCATATCACTTCTGCTATCCTTCTTTTTTTCTGGAATGGAAGCGGCTTTTGTCTCATCCAACAAAGTGCGCATCGACATCGATGCACAAAGCCGATCGATTACCGGCCGCATACTTTCGCTCTTTGCCCGACGGCCCAAACAGTTCATTACCACCCTGCTGGTGGGTAACAACATTGCTCTGGTCATCTTCGGCATCAGCATAGCCGGTCTCACCCGCCCATGGCTGGCAGGAATATATGAACAGCCGCTCTTCATCATTGCGGGACAAACCCTCATTGCCACCCTTGTCGTATTGCTTACCTCGGAATTTCTCTCCAACACCTTATTCCGCATCAATCCCAACTTTTGGCTGCGCCTGCTGGCCCTGCCCTGTTTTATCGTGTACCTGCTCCTGTACCCGATAACCAGCATCTCCACTGCCATATCGGGTAGCATCTTGCGCCTGTCGGGAGTGAAAGTCGAAGAGACCCCTGACGAAAATGCCGTAAGCCGCGACGAACTCGACGAGTTTTTACAGCAAAGTATCGATGAATCTAATGCTGACCCGACTGTCGACACCGAAGTAAAAATACTTCAGAACGCATTGGAATTTTCGAGCCGCAGCACACGGGAATGCATGGTACCTAGGCCCGAAATCATTGCCGTCAACATCAACGACATCTCCGAAGAAACCCTGATAAAACGATTCTCCGAAACCGGATTTTCAAAGATACCTGTATATCGAGACAACATAGATCATATCGTGGGCTACATACATTCGTCCGATCTCTTCAAACGCACGGCCGACCGCAAATCTCTTATACGCCCCATTCTTCAGGTAGCAGAAACAACCCCGGCCAAGAGTCTGATGAAAACGCTCATGCAACAGAAAAAGAGCATCGCTGTTGTCGTCAACGAATATGGCGACACGGCCGGCATCATCACCCTCGAAGATTTGGTCGAAGAGATTTTCGGAGACATTGAAGACGAGCACGATACTCCCCGATACTTCTCCCGAAAAATTGACGATAACACCTATGAATTTTCCGGACGGATGGAGATAAGTAAAATCAACGAAATATATCAACTCGACCTGCCTGAGTCGGACGAATATCTGACTATCGCCGGATATATACTGTACCACCACCAGATGGTTCCCCAACAAGGAGAAATCATCGAAAACGGAAAATTCTCGTTTGAGATTACCGAGCTTAACAATTCTCGCATCAGCCGGGTGCTCATGCACATAAAGCAACCCGATACCGAGATGGAAACAGGTGCATGTGAGAACGAAAAACAATAAAATTGACGACAAAATTCACAAACAAACACTTTTTTTTGTATCTTCGTGCGCTTTATCATGGGAAACACCCTATAACCGTAACTTAAAAACAACACACATAAATGGCTACTTTACAGAAAATCAGAAACAAAGCAGGACTTCTGGTCATCGTAATCGGTATCGCCCTGCTCGCGTTTATCATAGGCGACTTCCTCAATTCGGGACAAGCCTTTTTCAGAATGTCGCAAGACAAGGTCGTAGTGGTAAACGGCAAGAAGGTAACAACACAGGAATTTTCGGAATTGGTAAACCGTCGCACCGAAGAGATGCAGGCCATGTTCCGTCAACAATATGGAATGTCGCTGCCCGAAGGTTATTCGGCACGCATCAACAAAGAGGTCTTCGACCAGATTGTACGCGAAATGGTCATCAGCGATGCAGCAGCCCAAGTAGGTATCACCGTATCGAAAGAAGAGTTGACCGATATGCTGCAAGGCGACCACATCGCTCCCCAAATACAGCAAATGTTCTCCAACAAAGCCGAATTGCTCAACTTTCTGCGAATCATTTTCAGCGATGACCTTTCGCAATATTCCGACAACGCAGTGGAGCAAATCATGAACTCCCGCGCCCAATGGATCAATCTCGAACAAGACGTGAAGAAACAACGTCTCTCGGAGAAATACCTCGGGCTGGTACTCAAAACCATGGCTCCCAACAAATACGACCTGCAAGCCTCTTACGAGAACGGTCGTGAGTCGGTAGCATTCAACTATGCTCTGCAACCCTATTCGAGCATAGCCGACAACGACATCACCATTACCAACGAAGAACTGGCAGCCGCCTATAACAAAGATAAAGAGCGCTACAAACAAGATGCCCACCGCACCATCAAATATATTGCCGTAGACATCGTGCCCAGCGAAGCCGATTACAAAACGACCGAAGAGAAAATCAACGCCCTGCGTGAGACATTCTCCTCAACCAAAGATATGAGCGGATTCCTCACCTTCAACACCGACGTACCCTACACCGAAGCCTACGTTGCCGTATCCTCGATGGACGACGAGATGAAGAACTTCGTACAGAAATCGCCGGTGGGCGACGTTTACGGTCCCTTCTTTGAAGATGAGTCCTACAAGATGTACCGCCTCATGGGCAAACACAACGCCCCCGACTCGGTAAAAGTGCGCCACATCATGTTCCCTCTCAACAGCGACGCAGCCATGAGCGCCCGCATAGACAGCATCTACACCGTATTGAAGAATGGTGGAAACTTTGCCGAAATGGCCACCCGCTTCTCGGCCGAGAGAAACTCAGGTGCCAACGGCGGTGAAATAGGATGGATAAGTGAAATAGATGCCATACAATTCGGAAAAGAATTCAACGACTTCTGCTTCAACAGTAACAGCAAGAGCGTAGCCCGCATCGAGTCGCCCTATGGCATACACCTGGTACAGGTAACCGAGCGCAAAGCCCCGGTAGCCAAAGCCAACGTAGCCCAATTGGTTATGAACGTACGCCCCAGCTCCGACACTTACAGCGAACTCTACAACAAAGTGAGCCAATATATTGCCAACAACACCAAGTTGGCCGACTTTGAAGCCAACGCCACCGGCAACGGCCTGCAAGTCAACACCGCCACACTCACTCCCGACGATATCGCATTCGGCACTCTCAATGACGGTCGCTCGGTCGTAAGATGGGCTTTCAATGCAAAGAAAGAAACGCTCTCAGAGATTTTCAACATCGAAAATAAATTCCTCGTTGCTATGGTGTCTGACATCGCCGAAGAAGGTTATATGCCCCAAACGGCCGTTGAACCCTATCTGCGTCAGGAACTGCTGAGAGAGAAAAAAGCCGAAAAAATCATGGCCGACCTGAAAGCCAAGAACCCGAGCAACATCGAAGCTGCGGCCAAAGCCATGAACTCCAAGGTAGAAGAGGCCAAATTCATCACGTTCAATACTTCGTCGATTGCCGGTCTCGGTAGTGAAAATGCCCTTATTGGTGCTGCCACCTCGGCCGCCAAAGGTCAATTGGCAGGCCCCGTAGCCGGAAACCGCGGCGTTTACATGTTTGCCGTAACCTCGCAAGAAAACAACACCGAGCCTATCGATGCCGCTGCCGAAGCCGAGAAATACAACCAGAAAGTATATCTGCTTCTCAACCAATTTATCAACGTACTCGAAGAGAACTCCGACATAGAAGACAACCGCATCAAATTCTATTAATACGGTTTCTACCCATCAACAAGAGAGCGCAAGACCCAGAGGCCTTGCGCTCTCTTGCCATAAAGGGCAACCGAATCGTTTCGGTACTTTCTTATGTCGGAGCAAATCCCTACCTTTGTCCCACTCATTAGCATTCACCAACATGACTCAGAAATCATACCTGGCCGGAAAAACCATTGAAGAGTTGAAAGCTATCGCCGCCGCCTACGGCATGCCCCGTTTCGCCGCCACACAAATTGCCACCTGGCTCTACCGTCAACGGGTGAAGAGCATCGACCAAATGACCAACTTGTCAAAAGCAAACCGGGAGAAACTGTCGGCCGACTTTGAAATCGGCTCCACCGCCCCGGTAGAGGCCAACCGGTCGGACGACGGAACGATAAAATATCTCTTCGCGGCCGGAGAAAGTTTCATCGAGACCGTCTATATACCCGACCGCGACAGAGCCACACTGTGCGTATCATCGCAAGTGGGCTGTAAGATGAACTGCCGCTTCTGCATGACCGGGAAGCAGGGATTCAAGAAGAATCTCACGGCCACCGAGATTATCAACCAAATTGTATCGGTACCCGAATTTGAGAAGTTGACCAACATCGTGTTCATGGGTATGGGCGAACCCCTCGACAACACCGACGAGGTGCTCAAAGCCCTGGAAATACTCACCTCGGAAAACGGTTTTGCCTGGAGCCCGCGACGCATCACCCTCTCGACCATAGGCGTAATTCCCAACCTGCGCCGCTTTCTCGACGAGAGCCAGTGCCACTTGGCCGTGAGCCTGCACGACCCTTTTGCCGACGAACGACAGGAGCTGATGCCTGCCCAGAAGGCATTTCCCATCGCTGCCACCATTGAGCTGCTGCGCCAGTACGATTTCAGCCACCAGCGGCGGCTATCGTTCGAATACATCGTCTTCGAGGGTATCAACGACAGCCCCGCTCATATTAACGAACTGGCCCACCTGCTGCACGGACTTGACTGCCGCATCAACCTCATACGCTTCCACGCCATACCGCAGGTCGACCTGCACAGCCCGTCGACAGAGAAAATGGAGGCCTTCCGCGACGCACTCTCCCGCAAAGGCATCATCTGCACGATACGTGCATCGCGCGGCGAAGACATAAAAGCGGCATGCGGCATGCTGTCGACCGCCCGCAAGGAACAGATGCACTAAACCTCTCAAGAGAGGGCAATATGCCGCAGCATCTGACCGGCACAGAAATTTGTATTATTGACAAAGAATTATTACCTTAGCGCATAACGGGGTGTTTCGACCCCGGCATTCAAAACGTAACGACATGGAACATAAACTGAAAATAGGCATCACGCACGGCGACATCAACGGCGTGGGCTACGAAGTCATCTTGAAAACCCTCTCCGACCCCCGCATCGTGGAACTTTGCACTCCTATCGTATACGGCTCGTCCAAGGTGGCCGCCTACCACCGCAAAGCTCTCGACCTGCCCCCGTTCAACTTCAACATCATCACTTCGGCCGAACAATGTGCTCCCGGAAAAGTGAACATGATAAACTGTTTCGACGACGAGTTGAAAGTAGAATTGGCCAAGGCTACGACGCAGGCCGGCGAAGCAGCCTTTCTTGCACTTGAAGCCGCAACCGCCGACTGGCAGGCCGGACTCATCGATGCCGTGGTTACCGCGCCCATCAACAAGCACACCATACAGTCGGAGAAGTTCGACTTCCCGGGACACACCGAATATTTTGAAAAGAAGACCGGCAAGGGTCGCAAGTCGCTCATGATACTGTTGAACGATCGCATACGTGTAGCCCTCGTTACCACCCACCTGCCGCTGGCCAAGGTACCCGAGATGATAACACGGGAAAATATTTTGGAAAAGTTATCCATCTTCAACCGAAGCCTGCACGAAGATTTCCGCATCGAGAAACCCCGCATTGCCGTACTCTCGCTCAATCCCCACGCCGGCGAAGACGGACTGCTGGGCACAGAGGAGCAGGAAATCATCATTCCCACCCTCAAAGAGGCCGAGCAACAGGGTATACTATGCTTCGGCCCCTATGCTGCCGACGGCTTCTTCGGCTCGGGACACTTCGCCCATTTCGACGGAGTATTGGCCATGTATCACGACCAGGGGCTCGCACCGTTCAAAACGCTGGCCATGGAAGATGGCGTAAACTTCACTGCCGGACTGCCCATCGTGCGCACCTCGCCCGCCCACGGTACCGCCTACGATATCACCGGCCAGAACAAAGCCTCGGAAGAGTCGTTCCGTCAGGCTCTCTATCTGGCCATCGATGTTACCAACAACCGGGCCGAACATCAGTCGGAACACATGAACCCCCTGCGCAAACAATATTTCGACAAGAGTGGCGACAAAGAGGTTCTCGACCTTAACGCGCCCGACAAAGAAGACTAAACAAGTATCTATACCCATACGACGGGGTGGTATCGCTTTGTGGATACCACCCCGTTTTGCCATTCCCCCTCTCTCACTGAATGTTCCCATTCACCTGTACAGAGACAGCCCGAAGATACGCTCTATCACGACATCGACCTCCTTCTGCCGCACCCATCGTCGCCACAGATGTCCCCCCACGGAAAGAAAGAGCTCTCCATCAATACCATTTTCAACAATCCTGCAAAACGGAGCTGCCACACTCTCCCTTTCCCCCGAAATCCTTCATGTGTTAATAATTATAAATTTATAGTACCATGTATTGCATAGTACCATATAACAATATATATTTGCCAAGGAAGAGAATGAAACGAGATGAACAGCGAAAACCTCAAATCACAAATGCGCAAGGGGGTACTCGAATATTGTATCCTGCTACTGCTCAAATGCAAACGGGCCTACGCATCAGACATCATCGGTGAACTGAAAAAGGCCCACCTCATCGTCGTCGAGGGAACGCTCTATCCCCTCCTCACGCGACTGAAAAACGATGGCCTGCTCACCTATGAATGGGAAGAGTCGCCCCAAGGACCACCTCGCAAATACTATGTCATTACCCCCGATGGCGAGGCCTTTCTCTCAGAACTGGAAGGAACATGGAACAGTCTGAACCAAACAGTATGCCATCTAAAAGAGTTATCTTAATAAGTACAATCAAAGAGATACAATAGTTATGAAAAAGACCTCTATCTTCAACCTGGGTGGCAACGCTTGCTACATCGACGACGATGCAGCCGAGGTATTGCGAAACTACCTCGACGAATTGCGCCGCCACTTCGGCGACAACCCATCGACCGACGAAGTGATGAACGACATTGAAATGCGGTTGTGGGAAATCTTCAACGAACACAAACGATACGGCATGCAGGTCGTTTCGATGCGCGAAGTCGAAGAGGCCATGGCCATACTGGGCAAAGTCGACGACTTCGGGACCATCGAAGGAAACACGACCGAAAACGAAAACAAAGCGACCGAAGCCTCCGCACAACCCGATGAGCCCGCCAATGGGTCCGGCAGCCAGGAATACTCCGAGAAAGATTTCATTCGCAAGAGACTGTTCCGCAACCCCGACGACAAAGTCATCGGCGGCGTGGCATCGGGCCTGGCCGCCTACCTCGACATACAATCGGTTTGGGCCCGCATACTGTTTGTGCTCTTCTTTCTGTTCAGTGGAGGAATCGTGCTCATCATCTACCTGGTCTTGTGGATTGTCATACCGCAAGCCCGCACCACCGCACAACGGCTCGAAATGCAGGGTATACGCCCCACCGCAGAAAACATACGCCAATACGTTTCCCAATCGATTGAAAGCGGCAATCTGCCTGAACAGAATGGTAACGGCTGCCTGCAAGCCTCAGCCATCGGGTGCGGAATACTCATTTTCCTCCCGGTAATTGTTCTAGCGCTACTCACTCTGCTCATGAGCCTGCCGTTTGCATGGAGCGCATTAGACGGGCTGTTCCACTTCGGGCCCGCCATGCACCACCTCGAACGTACTTTCCCGCCGGGGAATCTCAGCGACTGGGTATCTACGCTGATGCTCAACGTGCTGTGGCTCGTACCTCTGCTCGCCGTCATTTTCCTGTTTATCAACCGTCGGTGGCCGCAAGAGCCGGCAACCCTCCGCATCGTGAAAATAGGAGCCCTGGTGGCATGGCTGGTTGCCCTCGTGTGGATAACCGTGAAAATCGTATGGCACGTGGTATAACCTCCACCAAATATCCTTCGTAACGGAGGTGTGCAAAAAAAGGCACGGGGGTGCAGCCGTTGAGCTGCACCCCCGCTTGATTCAATAAATGCACTCGGTTACTTCATGGCCTTGCTCATCTGTTTCTCCCTATCGGCCACATAGTCATCGAAAAATCGCACGATTTCGGGCCAGAACGAGGTGAAAGTAGGATATTTCCTGCGATGCGATTCGTAATACCGCAACGTCTGCACCAACTCGGGCATCCAAAAGAAATTGAGATCTACCTGTTCCGAAATGGCTCCGCGTACAGCTTTCTCACTATAATCATGGTCTATGAGGTAACATATCGTGGCGGCGCGCACCAACGACTCTTCCATGATATTTTTCCAGGTGTCGTATGCCTGCCGTTTCATCGAAAAACGGGTATATCCCTGCAAAATCCGGCCCGACCTCTCCAACGCCTTTTCGGTATCGCCCTTGATTTTGGTAAACGAATGGCAAAACTCGTGAACGACGGTCTCCACTATTTTCC
>ERZ779843.2094-NODE-2094-length-20285-cov-2.795947_pt1 | contig 20285 bp, 17 predicted proteins | sample MGYA00511560_ERZ779843 | MGnify/ENA primary metagenome ERZ779843 (study PRJEB29588, sample SAMEA2158062) | human gut metagenome | biome: human gut; feature: human-associated habitat; material: faeces | place: Denmark | collected 2008/2010 ... | reverse complement strand
ATACCGACTTTTTAAATTGTCGATTACTAGCGGATTTGTTTCCGGAACAAATCGTTTGAGATATTATCCGTTGTCATTTTCTGATGCGGTATTAAATAACCAAACCTAAAAACCAAAATGAAGAAAAAAAATTGTTGGGCGCTGTTTCTGATAATAGTGTTTGTCTCTCTCGGACGAAGCGTAACAGCGGCTACGACCGACTCGATAACGCTTTCGCTTGACGAGGCTGTGGCCATAGCTCTCAGTGAGAACCCGACGGTTATCGTCTCCGATATGGAGATAAAACGCACCGACTATGCCCGCCGGGAGGCCATCGGAGGGTTGTTCCCTACAATCGACTATTCGGGCTCTTATTCCCGGACGTTGAAAAAGCAGGTGATGTATATGGACATTCCCGGTATGGACGAGGGTCTGGAAGTAGGCCTCGACAACTCTTGGTCGACCGGTTTCACGTTGTCGTTGCCGCTCATTGCCCCAGCTCTTTGGAAAAGTGTGAAACTGTCGGCCGTGCAACTTGAACAGTCGGTCGAGAGTGCCCGTTCGTCGCGTCTCTCCATGGTGAGTCAGGTGAAGAAGGCCTACTATGCCATACTCATGGCCGACGACTCCTACGATGTGTTGCTCACCAGCTACGAAAATGCCCGTATCAATGCTGAGACTTACCGGCATATGTATGAGCAGGGAACGGCTTCGGAATATGATGTGCTGCGTGCCGAGGTAGCCGTCCGTAACCTCGAACCCTCGCTGTTGCAGGCCGAGAATGCCTTGCGGCTGGCCCGTCTCAATTTGAAGGTGTTGCTGGGGCTTGATGCCGAATTGCGTATAGGGTTGACCACCCAATTGTCCGATTACGAAGAGTCGATGTATACCGATGTGTTGCAACCCGATACATCGCTTGCTCAGAATACCAGTTTGCGACAGATCGATTTGCAGGCCGCTTATTTGAAACAAGCCTGGAAGACACAACAAATGTCATGGGCTCCAACATTGGCCTTTGTCGGCTCCTATACCTGGTCGTCGATGAGCAACGGCGGTATGTTTGATGATTTCCGCTGGACGCCCTATTCCTATGTGGGAATATCTCTGTCTATCCCCATTCTCACCGGGGGTACCCGTTATTACAAAGGTAAACAGGCGAGGGTGGCTTATAACGAAATGCAGTATCAGCGTACCGACCTTGAACGCAACCTGCGCATGCAACTTACCGCGGCCATGGACAACATACGCGCCTCGATAAAGCAGGTGGCATCGAGCAAGGAGGGTGTGCGTCAAGCCGAGAAAGCTTACCAGATCATGCAGAAAAAATTTGAGGTAGGGTCGGCTACGATTATCGAGCTCGACGATGCCAATCTGGCATTAGCTTCGTCGCGTCTTTCTTATTACCAGTCCATACACGACTATCTTACGGCTCAGTGTGATCTCGAACAGATTTCGGGCAATGTCGACTTTGACCGGTATAAACTTGATGAGGCAAAATAGGAAATCTTTTCACGAAAAATATCAAACCATATATGAAACGTTATAAAAACACAATTTGGGCGATGGCACTGCTTGCGGTCATGGCCTCTTGTTCCGAACAGAAGAAACAGACGGCCGTGGTCGAGGAGAAGCCCCAGGTGCGTCTCGAAACCGTCAATGTGCAACCGGTCGCACAGACCCAGGAGTTTACGGCGACGGTCGATGCCGACGTAGTCAATAATATCTCTCCCTCGGTGGTGTTGCGTATCGACAAGATTCTTGTTGAGGTAGGCGATCGTGTACATGCAGGCCAGCTCCTGGCCGAGATGGACCGTTCCAGCCTCATACAGTCCAAAACCCAACTCGACAATATCCAGCTCGAATACGACCGTCAGTTGGCACTCTACGAAGTGGGCGGTACCTCCAAGCAGCTTCTCGACGCTCAGCAGGTACAGCTCGATGTGGCCCGCACGTCATATGAGAATTTGAAAGAGAATACCCAACTCATCAGTCCCATCGACGGCATCGTGACAGCGCGCAATTACGACAATGGTGATATGTATTCAGCCGGGAAGCCCCTTCTCACCGTGCAGAAGATTGTGCCGGTAAAGCTCATGATACACGTTTCCGAAGGCTTTTATACCCAAGTGAAAGAGGGTATGCCCGTGAAAATTCATCTCGATGTGTATAAAGACGAGACCTTTACCGGAAAGGTGAGTCTCATCTATCCCACCATCGATGCCGCCACTCGCACCTTCCCCGTGGAGATAACCCTCGACAACAAGGATATGCGGGTGCGTCCCGGTATGTTTGCCCGGGTAACCATTGATTTTGGAACTGAGCGTCGGGTGGTACTGCCCGACCTGGCCGTGGTGAAGCAGACTGGCTCGGGCGACCGTTATGTCTATGTCTACAACGATGGTAAAGTCGATTTTGTCAAGGTTGAATTGGGCCGTCGCACCGATACCCGATATGAGGTCTTGTCGGGTGTGCCCGACGGTGCCCGGGTAGTCGTGGCCGGTCAGTCTCGCTTGTATGACGGCGCCGAAGTAACCGTGGTCGAATAAGTGAACTCCTGTATTATACTGTAAAAAGAATTACGATATGAGTCTCTACTCCACTGCCGTCAAAAAGCCGATTACGACAGCCCTCTGTTTTGTGGCTGTCGTTGTGGTCGGGCTTTTCTCGTTGACGCGTCTCTCCATAGACTTGTTGCCTAACATCGAGACCAACACGATTATGGTCCTTACCTCATATCCAGGTGCCAGTGCCTCCGATATTGAGACTAATGTGACCAAGATTATGGAGAATACGCTCAATACCGTGAGCGACCTTAAAGACATATCTTCTCAGTCGAAAGAGAATCTCTCGATTGTAACGCTCGAATTTGAGTATGGAACTGATATCGATGTGGCCACCAATGATGTGCGCGACAAGATCGATATGATACGTTCCACACTCCCCGACAATGCGGGAACGCCTGTGCTCTTCAAGTTCGGTACCGAAGATATACCTATCGTGATACTCTCCGTAACCGCCGAAGAGAGTATGCCCGGTCTCTACAAGATACTCGACGACAAGGTGGCCAACCCCCTGAAACGTATCTCGGGGGTAGGTGCTGTCTCCATCTCGGGAGCACCCGAGCGCGAAATCCAGGTCTATTGTGACCCGGCCAAGCTCGAAGCCTACAACCTCTCGGTCGAGACCATTTCGGCGATTATCGCCAATGAAAACCTGAATACCCCAGGCGGAAGTTTTGATATCGGTTCGAATACTTATTCGTTGCGTGTTCAGGGTGAATTTTCCGACCCCAAGCAGCTCAACGACATTGTTGTCGGTACCTATAACGGCAGCTCGATATATTTGCGCGATGTGGCTCGTGTGGTCGATTCGGTAAAAGAACGTGAGCAGGAGGCCTACAACAACGGAAAGAAAGGCGGAATGATTGTCATTCAGAAACAGTCGGGAGCCAACTCGGTAAACATTGCCAACGAAGTGCTCCGGAAATTGTCTGTTATACAGTCGTCTCTTCCTTCCGATGTGAAACTCGGTATCATCATCAATACGTCGACCAACATCGAGAACACCATAAGCAGTCTGGTAGAGACCGTTCTGGTAACCTTCGTCATTGTGATGCTCGTGGTGCTCTTCTTCCTGGGACGCTGGCGCGCCACGTTCATTATCATCATTACCATACCCATCTCGCTCATTGCCTCGTTCTGTTATCTGCTGGTGTCGGGCAATACGTTGAACATCATATCGCTCAGCTCGTTGAGTATCGCCATCGGTATGGTGGTCGACGATGCCATCGTGGTGCTCGAAAACGTTACCAATCACATTGAGCGAGGCAGTGCTCCCAAGCAGGCGGCCATACATGGTACCAACGAGGTGGCCATCTCGGTTATCGCTTCGACCCTCACCATGCTGGCTGTGTTCCTCCCCTTGACCCTCATTACCGGTATGGCCGGAATCCTGTTCCGTCAGTTGGGCTGGATTGTCAGCATCATCATGATTATCTCTACCGTGGCAGCCCTGTCGCTTACCCCCATGCTCTGTTCACAGTGGTTGCGGCAGAACCCCAAGAAAGGCCGTATATATGCATTGATATTTACCCCTATTGAGAAAGCTCTTGATGCGCTCGATCGCGGGTATGCCCGCCTGCTCACTTGGGCGGTGGGCCATCGCACGGTGGTTGTGGTAGCCGCTATATTGGTCTTTATCGGGAGTATGATGCTGACCAGAGTTGTGCCCACTGAGTTTTTCCCTACGCAGGATAATGCCCGTGTGGCCGTGAATGTGGAGATGCCCATAGGTACCCGCACCGAAATATCGCGCGACGTGGCATTGCGCATCACCCGGGAGTTTCAGGAGAAGTATCCCGAAATCAAAACAATAAGCTTCACCGTGGGACAGGCCGATACCGACAATACCTATGGTTCGATACAGGAGAACGGTACCCACATCATCTCCATGAACATAGACTTGTTAAGCGTTGGAGAACGTAAACGAGGCCTGCTCGAAATCTGTGAATCGATGCGTCAAGACCTGCGTAAATATGTGGAAGTGAAGACCTTTGAGGTACTTGCCGGTGGTGGAACCGGAGGTATGGCCTCGCAAGCCTCGGTCGATGTCGAGATATACGGATATGACTTTATGACCACCGACCGTATAGCCCGCGAGGTACAGCAGGTGATGGACAAGATGAAGAGTTGCTCGGGTACCAGCATCAGCCGCGAAGACTACATACCCGAGTATCATGTCGACTTCGACCGTGAAAAACTTGCACTCCACGGCATGAACGTTGCCATGGCCTCCTCTTATCTGCGCAGCCGCATCAACGGAACGACAGCCTCTTATTACCGTGAAGACGGAGAGGAGTATGACATTACGGTGCGTTATGCTCCCGAGTTCCGTCAGTCGATAGAAGACATTGAAAACATCGTTGTCTACAACACTGCCGGCAACGGAGTGCGTATCAGGGAGCTGGGTACCGTGGTCGAGCGTCTTACTCCGCCTACCATCGAACGTAAGAATCGCGAACGTGTCGTAACGGTTACCGGTTATGTGGCACCCGATGCTGCGTTGGGTACGTTGGCATCCGAGGTAAGAGAGGCAATCGCACAGATTGATATACCCTCCGATGTAACTGTCTCGCTGGCCGGTTCGCTCGAAGACCAGCAGGACATATTCAGCGACCTGCTCATCTTGGCCGTTATGATTATCATGCTTGTATTCATTGTACTGGCCGCACAGTTTGAGTCGCTCACCTATCCCTTTATCATCATGCTGTCGTTGCCGTTTGCCGCAACGGGTGTCTTTTTGGGACTTGCCGTTACGGGTACCCCGTTGAGTGTCATGGCGCTCATCGGTCTGGTGATGCTGGCCGGTATCGTGGTCAAGAACGGTATCGTGCTTATCGACTATACCAATCTTAATCGTGAACGGGGTTACTCCATTACCTACTCGGTAATCCATGCAGGACGTTCTCGTTTGAGACCCGTACTTATGACGACCCTTACTACGGTAATCGGTATGATACCTATGGCCATAGGCACCGGTGAGGGTTCGGAAATGTGGCGGCCCATGGGTATGACGGTAGCGTGGGGACTTTCGGTCTCGACTCTGATTACCTTGCTCATTGTGCCGGTAGTCTATGCCATCTTCGCCAAGAACGGTGTGGTGCGCACCCGCAAGAAACTGCAAAAAAAGAATAATCCCTAAAAAAATTCTTTCCGATGAAAGCATTGTTTATAGTTTTTGACCAGGCCCATTACGACGATATATATAGTGTGCTTACCCACAACAACTGCCGGGGTTTTACCTATTGGCAAGATGTACAGGGGCGGGGTAGCAAGTCGGGAGAGCCGCATTATGGCAGCCATGCGTGGCCAAGTATGAATTCCGCCATTCTTTCGATTGTCGAAGAGACTCGTCTGGGTATTGTCATGAAAGCGTTGCACACGCTCGACGAGGCCAAGCCGGCTCTCGGTCTGCGGGCCTTTGTGTGGGATATTGAGAAAATGATTTGAAATAAAGTCAAGTATCTTCTATGTGACTCGGCCGACCGGAATTATTCTGGCCGGCCGAGTGCCTTTCGTGTCGAAACTGTCGTATCTTTGTACTTCGGATAAATTTTGCCGTATGAAAATAAACAAGACCAATGCTGCCCGTCTGCTCGATAAAGCGGGCCTCTCCTATGAGTTGATTCCTTATGAAGTGGACCCTGAGAATCTGGCCGCTACGCATGTGGCCGAGCAGTTGGGCGAAGAGATAGGAAGAGTGTTCAAGACGCTGGTGTTGCGGGGCGACCGCAACGGCATTTTTGTATGTGTTATTCCCGGCGATATGGAGGTCGACCTCAAGGCTGCCGCCAAAATATCGGGTAACAAGAGTGCCGAGATGATAGCCATGAAAGAACTGTTGCCTACCACAGGATATATACGTGGAGGCTGTTCGCCGATAGGTATGAAGAAACATTTCCCCACCTATTTCCATGCAACGGCTCTCGACTATGATTTTATTTATGTGAGTGCCGGCATGCGGGGATTGCAGATAAAGATAGCCCCTCAGTCGCTTATCGATTTTGTCTCGGCCAAAGTAGGAGAAATAGCAACGCGCTGAGCGCTCTCTTTCGCTTTTTTCTCATGGTAGGCACATACGCCCGACAGTCCGCACTCCTTACAGTGAGGATTTCGGGCCGTGCACACATAGCGTCCGTGCAGAATGAGCCAGTGGTGAGCAATCGGCAGGAGATGGCCCGGAATGTGCTTTACCAGTGTGCGCTCGGTTTCGAGTGGTGTTTTTGAGTGACGGGTGAGCCCGATACGGTTCGATACCCGGAAGACGTGCGTATCGACAGCCATCGCCTCCTTGTTGAAGGCTACCGAAGCTACCACGTTGGCTGTCTTGCGGCCTACCCCCGGAAGTTTTTGCAGTTCGTCGACCTCCTGGGGTATCGTGCCGCCGAAGTCGCTCACTACTTTGCGGGCCATGCCCACCAGATGTTTGGCCTTGTTGTTGGGGTAGGAAACGCTTTTGATATAGGGAAACACCTCCTCGGGAGAGGCTTGCGCAAGCGCCTCTACCGAAGGGTAGGCCTCAAATAGGGCGGGGGTGACCATGTTGACCCGCTTGTCGGTGCATTGGGCCGACAGAATGACGGCGACAATCAGTTGATAGGGATCGTGGTAGTGCAGTTCGGTTTCGGCCACAGGCATGTGTTGCGAGAACCATTCGATAACGGCGCGGTAACGTTCGGTTGTTTTCATACCTTGCTTTATGATATGACATACCCCTCGCCTGGACGGGGAGAGGGGTATGCTGGTTTTGTATTGGGAGATAAATTTACAATCAGTGGGCCGACTTGAACTCTTCGAGGAACCGCTGGTCGTTCTCGGAGAAGAGCCGCAGGTCTTTCACCCGGTATTTGAGGTTGGTGATACGCTCTATGCCCATGCCGAGAGCATAGCCGGTGTATACTTTGCTGTCTATGCCGCAGGCGTCGAGTACATTGGGGTCGACCATGCCGCAACCGAGTATCTCTACCCAGCCGGTGTGCTTGCAGAATGAGCATCCTTTACCACCGCACAAGTCGCACGAGATATCCATTTCGGCGCTCGGTTCGGTAAACGGGAAGTAGGAGGGGCGCAACCGTATTTTGGTCTCAGGACCGAACATCTCTTTGGCAAAGAAGAGCAGCGCTTGTTTCAGGTCGGCAAATGTAACGTTCTTGTCGATGTAGAGAGCTTCGACCTGATGGAAAAAGCAGTGTGCGCGAGCCGAGATGGCTTCGTTGCGATATACGCGTCCCGGGCAGATGATGCGGATAGGTGGTTGGGCGTGTTCCATCACGCGGGTCTGCACTGATGAGGTGTGGGTGCGCAGCAGTACATCGGGTGAACGTTGAATGAAGAACGTGTCCTGCATGTCGCGGGCAGGGTGGTCTTCGGCAAAGTTCAGGGCCGAGAACACATGCCAGTCGTCTTCCACTTCGGGGCCTTCGGCTATGGAAAATCCCAGTCGGCCGAAAATATCGCATATTTCATTGCGTACCAGTGAGATGGGGTGGCGAGTGCCTAAGGCTATGGGGTAAGCTGTGCGGGTGAGGTCGATGGAGTTGTCGGCTTCAACGTGCTCGTTTACCTGCTCGCGCAGGGCGTTGATTTTCTCCGTAGCGAGTTCTTTCAGTTCATTCAGTCGTTGGCCTACCTCACGTTTGCTCTCGGCGGCTACGTTTCTGAAATCATTGAAGAGTTGTGATATTTCACCCTTTTTGCTCAGGTATTTGATGCGAAGACTTTCCACCTCTTCGGCTTTGGCGGCCGTGAGGGCTTCGATTTCTTCTCTCAATCGGTTTATTTTTTCTATCATGTCTCTTGATGATATTTCTGTTTCAGCTGCAAATTTAATAATATTGATGTGGATAATGCCCCAAACACGACGAAAAACGAAAAAAAATTTCTATGTTTGTGTAAAATATCCCGACCTCATGGATCAACGTCAGTCGCTTCTTGCCCGCGTACAACAATACATTGTGCGTCATATTCCGCTCTCCTCGGGCCAGCTTGTGCTGGTGGGGCTTAGCGGAGGTGCCGATTCGGTGGCATTGCTTTCCATTCTTACAACATTGGGATACCGGTGTGAGGCTTGTCATTGCAATTTCCAATTGCGCGGAGAAGAGTCGCTGCGCGACCGTCGTTTTGCCGAGAACGTGGCGGCTGAGGTGGGCGTTCCATTCCGAGAGATAACCTTCGATACGATGGCATACGCTGCGGCCAACAAAGTATCGGTTGAGATGGCCTGCCGGGAGTTGCGTTATGAGTGGTTCGAGCAGCAACGCCGGGAGTCGGGGGCTGCTTATGTGGCTGTGGCTCATCACCGCGACGATTCCATTGAGACGATGCTGCTTAACCTTATTCGTGGTACGGGTATTGCCGGGCTTACCGGCATACAGCCTGTCAACGGCACCATTATCCGTCCGCTTCTCTCGCTGAGTCGTGCCGAAATCGAGGCCTATCTGTTCGAGGCTCATCTTACCTACGTGGTCGACAGTACCAACCGCGAGACGCTCTACACTCGCAATAAGATACGGTTGCAGTTGTTGCCCCTCATGCAGACGATAAATCCTTCGGTATATGAGTCGCTCTCTCGCACGGCCGACTATCTGTGCGAGGTCGAGGCTCTCTATCGCACGGCTGTCGACACCTACAAGAAGCAGGTGGTGAGCAATGGCGACGACGGAGTACATATTCATATCGAAAGTCTGCGTTCATTGCCCGGAGCCCGCACCATATTGTTTGAAATTATTAAAGATTATGGTTTCCTTTCGTCACAGCTCGATGATATATGGGCTGCGGTAGATGCCCCATCTGGTCGTTTTTTCGATGCCCCCGTATATCGACTGCTCAAAGACAGAACCGATTTTGTGCTATATCAGCGTCGTTCCACGCAGAAAATCCGTATTATTGAGTATGGTACGTTCACGGTCGATGAGCCGGTTGGGCTCACTCTTACACTGCGCGACGCTGTCGGATACGAAATTCCTCGCCGCCCCGACACGGCTTGCTTCGACGCCGGTCTGTTACCTTTCCCGCTTGTACTGCGCACCTGGCGTGAGGGCGATAAATTCAAGCCTTTCGGAATGAAAGGGCACCAAAAGTTGAGCGACTATTTCAATAACCACAAATACACATTGGCCCGCAAACAGTCGACGTGGCTGCTTTGCGCTGGTGAAGAAATTGTGTGGATTGTGGGAGAGCGGAGTTCCGACAGCTATAAAGTCACCCCCTCTACCCGTCAGATATGGGAAATTAAATGTGAAAAATAATTAACATAAAAACTTCTCGGTTGTTTAGACTGTTTTATCAAAAAAATCCGGTATATTTGCAACGGAATAGGAACCGACAAAAGTTTTTCAAATATTCACTACCTGTTCCGTCATCTTATAAAATCATAATTTATTGATGCAGCTGTTTTTAGCCCTTTTGAAAGAAGAGGGTTTGTTATGTTTGAATTGCTGCAAAGAAAACACCCTTGAATTTTATGTACAACATTCTGGAACTGAAAGACAAAGAATTTGATGAATTGCAAGAAATAGCCCGTCAGATGAATTTGGGCAGTACCGATTTCCCCAGTAAAGACGAACTGGTTTACGCCATTCTCGACCAGCAGGCCATTGATATGGCTGGAAAACGAAGTGCGGCCAAAGAGAGTCAGGCAGCCAAGCGCTCAGAAAAAAAGACGGCCAAGGTTGCCGAAGCGGTTGCCTCTGAAAATAAATCGGAAAAACCGACTCGCGGACGTAAGCCCAAGGCAAAAACCGTCGAGGAACCTTTGCTCCAAGAGTCCGGAAGCAGTACCGATGCTACCTCCAATACGGAGGAGTCGGCAAGCGGTGAACAGCAGACCCGCACGGTGCGTTTTTCTCATCCCGATGTTACCGAGCAGGTAGAAATTCCCTATGCCGGCGATGCACCGATTGTAGCGGAAGCTGCTCTTGAAGAAAAGAAAGAAGAGTCGGATGTGCAACCCGAAGCCGCTCCTGTCGCCAAGTCGCGCGGACGTCGTCCCAAGATACAAAAACTGAATGTAGAGTCTGCCGAGCCGGAGACTCGTCCCGAACAAGAACTGCCCGCAGAACCTGTGGCAACTGCCCCGGTTGAAACCGAAGATAATGTCCCTCGCCCAAATGCAGCTCCCGATACAAAACCCGTAGTAGAGAACAATGTACATCTGCAATCGTTTTTCCCCCGCAGTGAACGACAGCGTTTTGTGCCGAGAGGAAAAAATGCCATATCACAAGGGACATCGGCCAATGTGCCGGCGCCCGTGTATCGCCCGCAGGCTCCCGAGAAGGTATTCGATTTCGACGGAATACTTTCCGGTGTGGGAGTCTTGGAGATGATGCCCGACGGATATGGATTCCTCCGTTCCTCCGATTACAACTACCTCGCATCGCCCGACGATATCTATGTGTCGCCTGCCCAAGTGAAACTTTTCGGTTTGAAAACCGGCGATGTCGTGGAAGGTCCCATACGCCCCCCCAAAGAGGGCGAAAAATATTTCCCCTTGGTTAAGGTAGACCGCATCAACGGACGTTCGCCCGAATATGTGCGCGACCGTGTGCCGTTTGATCATCTCACACCGCTTTTTCCTGAAGAGAAATTCAATCTCACCGGAAACCGTGAAACCAATAACCTCTCCTGTCGTGTCGTCGACATGTTTGCCCCCATCGGAAAAGGTCAGCGTGGTCTTATTGTGGCACAGCCCAAGACCGGAAAGACCATGTTACTCAAAGACATTGCCAATGCCATTGCCGCCAACCACCCCGAAGTGTACATGATGATATTGCTCATCGACGAACGTCCCGAGGAGGTAACCGACATGGCCCGCAGTGTGAAGGCCGAAGTCATCTCTTCGACTTTCGATGAGCCGGCCGAACGCCATGTCAAAGTGGCCAGCATCGTTCTCGAAAAAGCCAAGCGCATGGTCGAGTGCGGCCACGACGTTGTCATTCTGCTCGACTCCATCACCCGCCTGGCTCGTGCCTATAACACTGTGTCGCCGGCATCGGGAAAGGTACTTTCGGGAGGTGTCGACGCCAATGCCCTGCACAAGCCCAAACGTTTCTTCGGAGCTGCCCGCAACATCGAAAACGGCGGCAGCCTTACCATTATCGCCACGGCACTTACCGATACCGGTTCGAAGATGGACGATGTCATCTTTGAAGAGTTCAAAGGCACCGGCAATATGGAGTTGCAACTCGACCGCAAGCTGGCCAACAAGCGTATCTTCCCGGCTGTCGACATCACCGCATCGAGCACCCGTCGCGACGATTTGCTCCTCAGCCAGGATACACTCAACCGCATGTGGATTCTCCGCAAATATCTCTCCGACATGAATTCGATAGAAGCCATGACCTTCATCATGGATCGTATGGAAAAGACATCGTCCAACGAAGAGTTGCTCCTCTCGATGAATGATTGATTATCATTAAGTGAACTATTCGAGCCGCCCCGACATATATCGTCAAGGCGGCTCGTTTGTGTCAACATTTGGCCGTTTCAAAAAAAAATAGTAATATAGCAGCACCAAAAATAATCTGTCGTGGAACACAAACAGTTTTTTTCGATTTTGCAGGAGCGTTTGGGCAAAGACAAGAAAAGCGTGGACGCACTATATTCGGGGTTGTTGCAAATCATCAAGGAGCGCAGCATCTCGATGGATTCTGTTTCGATACAAGGATTCGGAACGTTTGAACCTCGTAAAAAACTCGAACGCATTACAGTCAATCCCGCGACAGGTAAACGTATGCTTATCCCCCCTCGTATCGTTCTTACATTCAAACCCGGAGCGGTGCTGAAAAATCGTATTAAGGAGAATGCCGCCCGATGAATGCCAAGATTTCCCTACCCGAGTTAATAGATCAGTTAAGTCGTAAGAATAACTGTACCAAAAAAGAGGCAGAACAGTTCCTGAAAGAATTTTTCTCGTTGGCCGCAGATACTGTGATTCGAGGAGAAAATTTGAAAATCAACGGTCTGGGCCAATTTCGCTCTGTGTGGGTAGAACCACGTGCTAGCGTCAATGTGCGCACCGGTGAGCCGATGGAAATACCCGGACATTACAAGCTGTCGTTTTCGCCCGACAAAGCCATGCGCGAAGCGGTCAATGCTCCATTCTCGTGCTTCATACCCGAGGTGTTGCCCGACGATGTGCTTACCGACGAAGCCGTCCAGGCTGACGAGAATGAGACCGCCGACGAAGCCGAAGATATTTTTATCGACGACTCGCAACGGGAGGTGGCAGAAACTGTCGCAGAAGAGACTCCTGGCGCTGCCGTCGCCGGGGGGGCAGCCGATGCTGGTGCCGGGTACGGGCAGCAGTCCGAAGTCGAACCGGCCGCCGTGGCAGAAGTGGCAGAAGAACTGGTGGCAGAAGAGGAACCTGCATCTGCGCATCCTTCTCAGGAGACCCTCATGGGCGATGCCGCAACAGCCGGCGATGATGTCACAGGCGATGCCGATGAGGAATCGGTAGTCAAACTCTCCGAAGATGAGTTGAACGCGCTGGCCGATTTTGTGCTGGAAAAAATCGTCGCCGAGAGCATGCCCGATTCTGCCAGTCGTCGGGAAACTCCGCAAGCCGCCGAAGAGACCGCAAGTGCCCCTCATGCCTCTATGTCGGACACTTCAGAGGCCACCACTCCCGAAATGGCAGGAGGTGCTCCGCCCATCATATCTTTCGGTGGAGACGAGGAGGAGCCAGCCGGTGAATCGGTAGAAAAATGCAACGATGAAATGTCAACAGCGGGTGCCGAAGGGTACGATGAAGATGTCTACGACGACTGTCGTCCCTCTCTGTGGGACAGAATGCAGCAGCGTCCTTTACTCACCGGCCTTTGTGCCGTTCTGCTGTTGCTTCTGGTGATTGCCGGAGGAACATTGTGGCAACTGAACCGGCGGGGAATAACGTTAGGCGATGCATGGAGTTATTATTTTTCATCTCCTCATACCGAAATGTCGACAGATATACCTGAGCAGCCTCAACAAATTTCCGAAGAGCCCGAATCGGAGCAAAAGGCAAACAATCTGTCTTCGTCGATTGTTACAGAAGAAAAGCCTGAGTCTCTCGACGGTGTGCCCGATGTGCAGGCGTTGCCTCCACTGGCGGTGCATCGTTTGAGCGATGGCGACCGTCTCACTTTGTTGGCACTCGAATATTACGGCAGCAAAGATTTTTGGGCCTATATCTATGAGGAGAACAAGACCGTCATGCCCAACCCCAATCGCCTGCCGGTAGGTCTCGAAGTGAAGATTCCCGACCCCCGCAAATACGGTATCGATGCCTGCAGTCAACAGTCTCTCGACAAAGCGAAAAAGTTTGCCGACCAACTGAACAGGAGGTTTGAGTAGCACATCTGAGCAGGTCGCCATTTCTTCATGAAGTGGCGACTTAGTTTTTTTTAATAGATAGTTGTTATTGATTTAACACTGTAAATGTTAAATGTGAAATAAACATTTCTATTTTTGCAACAGAAAAAGAAAAATAGCACAATTCATAGAAAACGCTATAAATTATGAGCCAAACAGTAGATATCAGAGAACTTAACGAGCTGATTGCCAGTAAAAGCTCGTTTGTGAACATGATTACCATGGGTATGGACAGAGTTATCGTGGGGCAGAAACACCTTATCGATTCGTTGATGATAGGTCTTTTGTCCAACGGACACATATTGCTCGAAGGTGTGCCCGGATTGGCTAAGACTCTTGCTATCAAGACTCTTGCCTCGCTTATCGATGCCAAGTACAGCCGCATACAGTTTACGCCCGACTTACTCCCGGCTGATGTCGTAGGTACCATGGTGTACAGCCAGGCCAAAGAACAATTTTTGGTAAAAAAAGGTCCGATTTTTGCAAATTTTGTTCTTGCCGATGAAATAAACCGTGCTCCGGCCAAAGTACAGAGTGCCTTGCTCGAAGCCATGCAGGAGCGTCAGGTAACCATTGGCGAAAACACGTACAAACTCGACGACCCCTTCCTGGTCATGGCGACACAGAACCCCATCGAGCAGGAGGGTACCTATCCGCTGCCCGAAGCACAGGTCGACCGTTTCCTGCTGAAAGTAATCATTACCTATCCCAAGAAAGAAGAAGAAAAACTCATCATACGCCAGAATATCTCCGGTGAGAAGCCCGATATAAAACCTGTATTGAAGACCGAAGACATCATTGAGGCCCGTAAGGTGGTACAACAGGTATATATCGACGAGAAAATCGAACGTTACATCGTTGATATTGTTTTTGCCTCACGTTTCCCGCAGGATCACGGGCTGTCCGATCTTAAAAACATGATAGCTTTCGGTGCTTCGCCCCGTGCTTCGATAAATCTGGCTACGGCAGCCCGTTCCTATGCCTTCCTCAAACAGCGCGGCTATGTCGTGCCCGAAGATGTGCGCGCCGTGTGCCACGACGTGATGCGGCACCGTATAGGCCTTACCTACGAAGCCGAAGCCAACAATATTACCACCGAAGAGATTGTCAGCGAAATACTCAACAAGGTCGAAGTACCTTAATGAGAATCTCTTTCTCGCTGAAAAAGGAGAATAAATAATTATGGATACAACCGAGTTGTTGAAAAAGGTCAGGCGCATCGAGATAAAGACGCGCGGTCTTTCACGCAATATCTTTGCCGGGCAATACCATTCGGCCTTCAAGGGACGTGGTATGGCCTTCTCGGAGGTGCGCGAATATCAGTTCGGTGATGATGTGAGAGACATTGATTGGAACGTAACTGCCCGTCAGCAAAGACCCTATGTCAAGGTCTTTGAAGAGGAGCGGGAGATGACGGTCATGCTATTAATCGACGTATCGGCCAGCCGCCTTTTCGGCGCCGTGGGAGAGTTGAAGAAAGAGATGATGACCGAGATTGCTGCCACATTGGCTTTCTCGACGATACAGAACAACGATAAAATCGGGGTCATCTTCTTCTCCGACCGCATTGAAAAATTCATTCCCCCGCAAAAGGGCAAGAAGCATGTGCTTTACATCATACGCGAACTGATAGACTTCACCCCCGAACACACGGGAACCGATATCTCGCAGGTGTTGCGTTACCTGACCAACGCCATAAAGAAGCGTTGTACGGTCTTTCTGATGTCCGACTTCATTACACCGGAGGATTATTCCAACGCCATGACCATAGCCAACCGCAAGCACGACGTTGTTGCCGTGCAGGTCTATGACAAGCGCGAGGCCGAGTTGCCGCGAGTGGGTCTCATCAAGTTTCGCGACGCCGAGCGCGGAAACGAGGTGTGGGTCGATACCTCTTCCCGGCGGGTACGCGACAACTACGCCAGCTGGTGGAGCGAACGGCAGAAACAGATGGACGATTCCTTGAAAAAAAGTCGTGTTGATATGGCTTCGATTGCCACCGATGAAGATTTTGTCATTGCCTTGATGAATCTTTTCAAACGCCGATCATAGAATAAGTAAGGGGAAAATGTATATGGGAATAAGAAATAAAATAGTACGGCATCGCCTTTTATCAGTTGTGGTGGCCGTTGTTGCCATGCTGACGGTTGCATTGCCGCATCGGGTTGCAGCCGCCGATGTGTCGGTGCACGCCTCTATCGACTCTCTTACCTTGTGGATGGGTGAGCAGACCCGCATACGTCTCGAAGTAGCCCAAGATGAGGACGAGCAGGTGTGGCTTTTGTCCACCTTTTCCGACACGCTTGTCAGAGGCGTTGAGGTTCTTGTAGTGTCGCGTCCCGATACTACCGAACTGGGTAGCGGCCGCATACAGATCGACCGCAGTCTCCTGGTCACATCGTTCGACTCGGGACTTTTCTACATACCCCCGTTCCGTTATCTGTCGGGCACCGACACGCTCATGACCGAGGCATTGAGTTTAAAGATACTCCCCATGGAGGTCGATACCACCCAGTCGATTGTCGACATAAAGGGGGTGCGTGCTCCATCGTCGGCCTGGTGGCTGCTCTTGTGGGACAATATGCCGCTCTGGGGGTGGATTGTGCTACTCGTTGTTGTGCTGGTCGTGCTGGCATTTGTTGGCTATCGGTTCTATCGCAAATATCGTGCTCGTCGGCATGAAGAGTTGTCGCCTGAGGCGCTGCTGCCTCCCCATGAAAAAGCCTTGTTGGCACTTTCTCAGCTTCGCGATGAAAAGTTGTGGCAAGAGGGGAGGGAGAAAGAGTATTATACTCATCTGACCGATATATTGCGCGAGTACCTCGTGGGGCGGTTTGGCATACAGGCCATGGAGATGACCTCGGCCGAGATTCTTTCGGCGTTACGTGCCAACCAGGAGACCAAGCCCCTCAACAAGCAGATGAAAGAGATTCTCGAAATGGCCGATTTTGTAAAATTTGCCAAGGTAAAACCCGGCCCCGACGACAACGAGTCGGCCATGCGCAATGCAGTGACCTTTGTCGAAGAGACCCGTCCCGAAGAGGTGCCGGCCGAGGCTGTCTCGCCTGAGATGCCGGCTGATGCAACTGCCCCGTCGGACCAAGAATCAACCCCCGCCGCCACGGCCGATGAAGAACCGGCTCAGAGCGACTGGGAAAAATATGGACCCTCTAACAAGAAACCGTTATGAACTTTGCACACCCGTCATACCTGTGGCTCTTCTTGCTGCTTATCCCGGCCGTGGTGTGGTATGTCTTTAAGTACAAGAAGGCCGAAGCCTCGCTGCAAATATCCTCGACCTATGCTTTCGACCGTATGGGCAGCAGCTATAAAAAGTATTTGAGGCATCTGCTGTTTCTGTTGCGCCTGCTGGCTGTCTCCTGCCTCATTATCGTACTGGCAAGGCCTCAGTCTACCGACTATTGGAGCAACCAGTCGACCGAAGGTATCGACATTGTTATCTCTCTCGATATATCGAGCAGTATGTTGGCCCGCGATTTTCAACCCGACCGTCTTGAAGCGGCCAAGGACGTTGCTTCGCAATTCATCTCCGGACGTCCTACCGATAATATCGGTTTGGTGATATTTGCCGGGGAGAGTTTCACCCTTTGCCCCATGACGACCGACCGTACGGTCCTGCTTAATATGCTCAAAGAGGTATCGTGCGGCATGTTGCTTGACCGTACGGCCATAGGCGACGGCCTGGCTACTGCTGTGAGCCGCATCAAGGACGGACCGGCCAAGTCGAAGACGGTCATTCTCCTGACCGACGGTACGAACAATGCCGGAGAGATAACTCCCGAAACGGCTGCCCAGATAGCCCGTACGTTCGGTGTCAGGGTCTATACGATAGGCGTGGGAACCATGGGCGAAGCTCCCTATCCGGTTGCCACTCCTTATGGCATCACCTATCAGAATGTGCCGGTCGAGATAGACGAAGCCACGTTGCAGAAGATTGCCGACATTACCGATGGAAAATATTTCAGAGCGACCAATAAAGATGTCCTCAAACAGATTTTCTCCGAAATCGACAAACTTGAAAAGACCAAACTTGTGGTGAAACAGTTTAGCCGGAAAGAAGACCTGTTCCTCCCGTGGGGTATGGCCGCCCTTCTTCTGCTGCTTGCCGAGATGCTTTTGCGGCACACATTGCTACGTAACATTCCATAAAAATCATTGTCATGTTTCGATTTGCCAATCCCGAATATCTTTATCTCCTGCTGTTGTTGCCGGCAGTGTGGATTCTCTATTTTTATGGACGGTGGCGCAACCGCCGCCACATGGCTCGCATGGGACGAGCCGATGTGTTGCAGGGACTCATGCCCGACGTGTCGCGGTATAAACCCGGAGTGAAGTTTTTTTTGCAGCAACTTGCCTTGCTGGTGTTGGTCTTTTTGGTGGCACGTCCGCAGATGGGAGCCAAACTCGAAACCGTAAAACGGCAAGGGGTGGAGATTATGATAGCACTCGATGTCTCCAACTCCATGCTGGCACAGGATATTACCCCATCGCGTTTGGAAAATGCCAAGATGATGTTGTCGCGCTTGCTCGACGATCTCGACGACGACAAGGTGGGGCTCATTGTCTTTGCCGGTGATGCCTATGTGCAGTTGCCCATCACCACCGATTTTGTGTCGGCCAAGATGTTCCTTTCCAATATCTCTCCGTCGATGGTTCCTACGCAGGGTACCGCTATCGGTTCGTCCATTCGTCTGGCCATGAACTCTTTCACCCCAGACGAGACTGCCGATAAGGCCATCATCGTCATTACCGATGGAGAAAATCATGAAGGCGATGCCGTCGCTATGGCGCAAGAAGCCGCCAAGCGGGGTATAAAGGTCGATGTCATTGGTATAGGTTCGTCCAAAGGTTCTCCCATACCGATGAACGATCAGGAGGGAAATTTCAGAAAAGACCGTGACGGAAACGTGGTGATAACCAAGCTCAACGAACAGATGGGGCAGGAGATAGCCCGTGCCGGTGAGGGCCTCTATGTTACCGCCGATAATACCAATGCTGCATTGCGGGCTTTGCTGAATGAGGTGCGAAAGATGAAGAAGTCCGATGTCGAGAGCAAGGTCTACTCGGCCTACGACGAACAGTTCCCCCTTCTGGCGTGGATAGCTCTTGCGCTGTTGCTGTTCGACATCTTTGTGCTTGACACCAAAAACAAACTGATGAAAAAGGTGAATTTCTTTGACAAGTAAAAAACAGGGTCATGAAGCAGAAAATTTATTGTCTCATAGCCGGGACGGCCTTGTGTATGATGGCGCTTCCCGGAGCCATGGCGCAGAATGTCGATGCCAAGACTTCTCGGCAGAAATTGCGTGCAGGGAACGAAGATTATAAAAACGAAAAATATACCGAGGCCGAAGTCAACTATCGGCGTTCGCTCGATGCCGATCCCACTTCGGAGAAAGCGGTCTATAACATCGGTAATGCATTGTTCCGGCAAGGAAAATTTGAAGAAGCTGCCAAACAGTATCAGAGTCTCACCGCCAAAGAACGTCCCGATGATGACAAGAAAGAGACGGCGGCCGACTGGTACAACCTCGGTAATTCACTCTATATGCAGGAGAAGTATGCCGAAAGCATTGAGGCCTATAAAAACTCCCTGCGACGTAATCCCGATGACCACGAGGCTCGTTACAATCTGCGTATGGCTCAGTTGAAACTGCGTCAGCAGCAACAACAGCAACAGAATCAGGATAACCAGCAGCAACAACAGAACCAACAGCAGCAACAAAACCAGCAGAATCAGAACAAGAACCAGGACCGCGACGATAAGAATCAACAACAGAATTCGCCGCAACAACAACCCAATCAGAATCCTCAGAACCCAGAGCGACAAGACGACAGGCCTGCCGATAACGGCCAGCCGCAGCCTGGCTCTATCTCGCCCGAGAATGCACAGCAGATACTTGATGCGATGCAGCAAGACGAGAAGAAGACCCAGGAAAAAGTACAACAAAAGTTGCTCGACCAGCGTCAAAGACGTAAAACCGATAAAGAATGGTAATCCGATGATGGCTCGACAGTGGGCCTGACGAGGTTACCCAAACCGATAAAACAAAATAGTGATGCCAAGAATAGTTTTTGTGATAATAGCCTGTATGGCCATGTTCTCACCGGTGATGGCCGACGATGTGACTTTCACGGCGTCGGCGCCCAAGCAGGTGATACAGGGCCGACAGTTTCAAGTCGTGTTTACCTTGCAGAATGCCAGTGGAAATAAATTTATGCCTCCCGATTTTCCGGGATTTTCGGTGTTGTTCGGGCCGGCCACTTCGCAGAGTAACCAGGTATCGATTGTCAACGGAAAGATGTCGCGGATAAGTGAATATGCCTATACCTATACGCTTCGTGCCGACAAGGAGGGTACATATACAATTGCTG
>ERZ779843.2077-NODE-2077-length-20402-cov-5.736816_pt1 | contig 20402 bp, 16 predicted proteins | sample MGYA00511560_ERZ779843 | MGnify/ENA primary metagenome ERZ779843 (study PRJEB29588, sample SAMEA2158062) | human gut metagenome | biome: human gut; feature: human-associated habitat; material: faeces | place: Denmark | collected 2008/2010 ... | reverse complement strand
CAGCCTCTCCGGGGGTGATTCTCTCTCTCGATCCATGCGTTTCTCTCTTTTCCCGTGTGGCGTTTTACTCAATTATAACACTATTAAAGTGCTATTGCATAAAAAAGCACACCATGTGCACCCTAATGTCACACCACAAAAGTGTACCATAAGGGAAATGGTGGTGGAGGAATCGTATATGGAGATGGACTTTATTAGAAACCGTATTACAGAGTTACGGGTAAAAAAGGGGATTTCCGAGTATCAGTTAAGCTATGATTTAGGGCATAGCAAGAACTATATTCATAACATTGTAACGGGGTATTCCCAGCCATCTGTGAAAGAACTGCTCTATTTGATTGACACGCTCGGTATCACGCCCCGTTTGTTTTTCGATGAGGAAACAGAATACCGAAATCCAATTTTAGTTCAGGAGATTATAGATGGCATCAAGTCGATGAACGATCAGGATTTAGAAGCTGTTCTGCTGATGGTCAGGCGCTTGAATGAGAAAAATTGATGGACATGAAATCATGTAATTAAGATATTATACCCGACATACCGGGAATATTCAAGATGCAACATGTCAAATATAATAGGAATCACAAAGGGGTGGTCTCTATTATTACTTACGATCCGCTCTGGGATACCATGCGTCGAAAAGGAATTACGACCTATTCTTTAATAAAGGATTATTCCTTCAGCAAGGGGACATTGGATTCTTTGAAGCAAAACCGAAAAGCCAGTAACCTGACGGGCTTGTAGGTATGTGTGCCTGATATACCCTGCTTATCGGAAATGTGTGAAATACTTTTTTATGCATACTCCTGCATGCATCCTCATCCTCGTCATAAAATGGGCTTCCGTGCTGATACACAAGTATTCCGTCATCTTTTAACGCCTTGTAACAGCTTCCGTAAAATTCTCTTGTAAACAGCCCCTCAGACGCTCCAAACGGGTCAGTTGCATCATTTATGATAAGGTCATACTCATTCATTTTCGAGCGGAGAAATCTCAACGCATCATAATTGTATATATGCACTCTTTCATCATCAAGACCTATTGAGGTCTCTGGGAAATACTCCTTGCACACATCGACAAACATGCTGTCCTGCTCGACAATATCTATATTTTCGATATTGTCATATTGCAATAATTCTTTTGATACGCCGCCATCACCACCGCCGATGATAAGAACATTTTTCACATCAGGGTGCACCGCCATCGGCACATGCACAACCATTTCATTATAAATAAAGCAATCCTGCTCCGAAAATATAACGCTTCCGTTAAGTGTCAGGAATTTACCGAATTCAGGCGATTCAAACACATCTATCCTCTGATAATCGCTTTTTCCTGAAAATAACTGCTTTTCCACACGTATGTCAAACTTAACATGCGGCGAGTGCAGCTCCGAAAACCAAAATTCCATATTGCCCTCCAAATTATGCATTGTTTATTCTTTATATTTCATTTATTTTTTATATTTTTAATACATTCAGATATTCAAGAGCCGAATCTTCCATTCCCTGCATTGAACATCCTTTTTCAACGGAATATTGTATGTAATCAATAATTTCTTCCGTAATTTCCTCACCCGGTGCCAGTATCGGTATTCCAGGCGGATATGCCATTACAAATTCACCTGAAATATGACCTTTCGTATCGCGTATAGGCATTTTTATTTTTTCGGCATAAAAAGCTTCCTGCGGAGATGCAAGAACCCTCGGAAGAAGCATCTGCCTGTCTACCTCAAATCTTTTCTCTTCTTTTGAGTAAATACGGCTTATTTCGGCAAGTGCACCGACAAGACGCTCAATATCCTGAATCCTGTCTCCGATTGAAATGTATGCCATAATATTTCCTATATCACCGAACTCAATCTGGATATCATATTCATCCCTTAAAATGTCATAGACCTCTATTCCGTCAAGTCCTATATCTCTTGTATACACGCACAGCTTTGTGACATCATAATCGTATACCGTACCTCCGTTTACAAGCTCTTTACCATAAGCATAATAACCGCCTATTGAATTAATTTCATCCCTTGCATACTGTGACCACTCGCTAACTTTTGCAAATGACTGCCTTCCCCTTAATGCAAGATTACGCCTTGATATATCAAGGCTCGTCATAAGAAGATACGATGCACTTGTGGTCTGCGTGATATTGATAATTGTCTGGACATAATCCGCATTCATTCCGTTATTCGTCAGAAGAATTGAACTCTGTGTAAGCGAACCACCGGATTTGTGCATTGATATAGCTGCCATGTCCGCTCCCGCTTTCATAGAATTCATTGGAAGATTATCCCCGAAATAAAGATGTGTTCCGTGTGCTTCATCGGCAAGCACTTTCAATCCGTATGAATGAGCTATGTCACATATTCCCTTTATGTCAGAGCATATTCCGTAATATGTCGGATTATTTACAAGCACCGCTACTGCCCGCGGGTGCTCCTGAATCGTCTTTTCAACCTGTTCTACGGTTACTCCGAGTACGATTCCTAACTTTGCATTAATCTCCGTGTTAAGATAAACAGGTATTGCACCGCACAAAATCAACGCATTGATAACACTTTTATGAACATTTCTCGGAACAATAATCTCATCGCCTGCCTTACAGACTGAAAGTACCATATTCTGTACTGCCTGCGTTGTTCCACCAACCATAAAAAAAGCATGCTCTGCACCAAACGCATCTGCCGTCAGCTCTTCTGCCTCTTTTATTACCGAAACCGGATGACAAAGATTATCAAGCGGTTTCATTGAATTTACATCAATTCCCACACATCGTTCACCAAGTAAATCGACAAGTTCGGGATTACCTCTGCCACGTTTGTGTCCCGGAACATCAAACGGAACTATTCTTTTTTTTCTGAATCTTTCGATAGCCTCATACAATGGAGCTGATGCCTGTCTTTTTAAATCCATTTCCTCTCTCCCTGCCATTATATTATCGCAGCGGCCGTCAGATTTCCGTATAATACAAATTCTAAATTTTCGTAAAATACGGACTTTGGCTTGCTGCCAACGTAAAATGTGTGCCGTAAGGCACAAAAAGGCGTGATTAATTTAAAATTAATCACGCCTGTAGTATATTCAATCATTCTTTTATTAATCCCTGTACATGTACGTATACATATTACTTCATGTATACAAAGCACTGAGATTCTGACCTTTCAGAGTTTATCCAAGTAAGTCACTGTTACCGCTCTTATTGACCGTTTCACAAGATGATATGCACCTTCGCATGATAATTTTAAAAATCAACTTATAAAATTTGGGCTTCTAACCCAATCAATAATGTGTGCCCTTGTCACACTCGGCAACCGACCCGCCCGTCCGCAAGGCTTAACATGTAATATAACCATGTGGTCTGCATGTTGGATAACTCTTATCCAAATCTTTTTTAACTATAATATATCATTTTTTTAATGTCAACAAAAAAATTAAATTTTACTCAGATTTCACTTTATTTTTGCATTATTATGTAATATCACAAAAGATATTCCATAATTGCAGCTGTAACTTTATCATTAAGTTTCATAGACATAATGTTTGATATAATAACATTTTTGTCCTCACCGGATGTAAATAATCTGTAAATACTTCTCTTGTCATTATTATCCATCTGTGCCTGCAGAAGAAAATCATATATTTTATCATTAACATTTTCACCGTTGTATACAAGATTGTTTTCTTCATTATCAGCAAATATTTCAAGCTCTGACACACCATCACAGTTACATGTAACTGTCCATGTATTTGTTTTTATATCGTATTTGGCATTATCTGCATTTTCAAATCTTATACCACGTGCAAATCCTCTTAATATAAAACGGTACTTTCTGTTTCGTGGAATTACCGATAAGTCACCGCTTACATCTATGCTTATTTTTGCCTTATCTTCATTCCAGTCGAGCACAAACTCTGTCAAAGCATATTCGCCTTTTTCGTAGTCAAATCCATCTCCAGAATCTTCGTACATAACAAATGTATTTGATGCACCTGGACATATAACCACATCAACTTTTTTCGGATTAATAATATCATTACTGCCACATTCCGAAGCAAGCGGTATTATTGCACCTGCACGTCCAAGCACAGGAATACTTTGAAGATTTCTACATAAAATCTGACTTTTTCCATTTTTACCGCCATTGTATACATCACCGGTAAATATATCTGTCCATATTCCGGCTGGTATAAAACATTCCTCACCGCTTTTTTGTGAATGTTCATCAATCTTTGTTGTAACAGGACACACAAGCATTTCACTACCAAGAAAATATTGATTTTTATAACTATATGCTTTCTCCTCAAATGGATAATAATAATACATTGGTATTATTACAGGAATATGCTCGCAATGACATCTGTAATTAAGTGTGTACATATATGGAATAAGTGCATGCCTGAATCTTAAAATCTTTTCCATATCACTGCAGTATGGCTCAGGATAATTCCATGGTTCTTTTCCACAGAACGGATTAGAGCTGCTGTGAAGCCTGTTTATCGGTGAAAACACACCAAACTGATACCATCTTAATGCAAGCTCGTTGTCTTTATATCCGTTCATATGACCGCCTATATCATGACTCCACCACGTATATCCCACATTTGATGCCGTTGCTGTAAAATAAGGCTGAAATTCAAGCGATTTCCATGTAACTATCGTATCTCCAGAAAATCCTATCGGATACCTATGGCTTCCAAGTCCGCCATACCTCGAAAGAATAAGTCCTCTTCTTCCTCTTTTTTCCATATCTTTAAAATGAAAATAATTAAGCATCCATAATGGGTCAATTCCGCTTGCTCCTCCGTTGTTGCCCTGTTGCCAGTCTATCCACCAGAAATCAACTCCAGCATTTTCATGTGGATGATGTGCAAACTTAAAATACGCCTCAACAAACTCTTTGTTAGTCATATCAAACTCTATAGTTTTTTTACTGTCAGGATTAATTCCTAGATACTCTGCCATATCTTTATACATTTTTTCAAAATTCCGGATACCTGATGCCGGATGGACATTAAGTGTTACATGATAATTATGTTCATGTAGCCATGACAAAAATCTTTCCGGATTCGGAAATAAATCATTATTCCATGTATATCCTGTCCATCCGCCGCCAGATTCCATCGGCACATCGACTATATGCCAGTCCATATCCATAACAGCAACGGAAAATGGTATATTTCTTTTTTCAAATTCCGTCAGCAGCTCAATGTAACTTTCTTCACTGTATTTCCAATACCTGCTCCACCAGTTTCCAAGAGCGTATCTTGGAAGAAGCGGAACAGCCCCCGATAATTTATAAAAATCACGCAGACACGCAAAATAATCACGCCCATATGCAAGATAATAAACATCAATCTCTTCATGTTTCCTTTTTGATGGCATATTTTCTTCATCAAACACAAACGATTTGCTGTCATCAAAAAACGTCCTTCCACTCTTATCCATAAGCCCGTATTCAAGTTCAACTTCCCCGTCAGCCCTGTCAAGAGTTCTCATTGTGCCTTTGAGATTATGCTCCCGAGGCGGAAAACTATACGTCTTTGCACCAAAATACCACCTTCCACCGTAATTGGTAAAATCATATTTTACATCTATAAAAAGTCCTTCTTCACTAAATTTCTTTTTATCGTATATCATATGAAATGCTTCTGTCTCTATCTCAAGGCGGTCGTCACTTTGTGTCACTGAATATTCCGGTACCGGAAATTCCCTGTTAAGCACAGTCTGCGTCTGTAAATCTTCAAACACACCAGTCTCTGAATATTCCATTCTCATCATAAACGGCGTAAGCACCGAAAAACGATATTTTTCCCCCTGAACAATACATGCTTTGTTACAACAACTTTTAGCCATTTTTTCCTCCGTTATTAAAATAATCTTTACTTAAGGATTAACACAGTCAGTTATCTTTTTCTATATAAATAAAAATCAAAAATGCAAATAATACAGAAAAAAAGCTCCAAAACCCTATCAATTTTAAAATCATTTCAGTGTTCTGGAACTCTCTTCTATAAATTATTTGTATTCTACATAGTCAACAGTAACATATCCTGCTTCTGTTTTTATGCTGTTATCATGGCATGCAAACATACCGCTCTTTACACCAACCCAGCGTCCTGCTTTTGCCTCTGTTTCAATCGCCTTTGTATAATTTACTCCGTCAAAACTGTACTTAAGTATAAGTTCTTCCAGAGGTGCATCTTTTACAGGAAGTCCAAATTCATAATGTGTTATGTGCTCTTTTACATTCACTTTGTATCTGAAATTGCAATATATTTCATTCCGAGTGAAATATAACCAGCTGTATCGCCGTCTTTTAATCCTGAAAGATTCTTCGTCTCCTTCCTGATTTGACTGATAAGCACATTTTTTCTTACAACGCAATATTTCACCCAAGTGCCACATCCAGAATCATCATCAGACTAAACCCAAATGCAAAGAAAATCGTACCAATATTAGAGTGCTGTCCCTGTGACATTTCTGGGATCAATTCTTCGACCACGACATATAACATAGCTCCTGCTGCAAAGCTCAGTAAATATGGTAATGCCGGGATTACCAGCTGTGCAGCTAGAATCGTAAGCACAGCCCCAATCGGTTCAACAACTCCTGAAAGAACACCTCCAAGAAATGCCTTTCCCTTACTTTCGCCCTCTGCCCTAAGAGGCATTGATATAATCGCTCCTTCTGGAAAATTCTGAATAGCAATTCCAAGAGATAAAGCAAGTGCACTAGTTGCTGTAATCTGTGCATTTTCAGCAAGAAATCCTGCATACATTACACCAACCGCCATACCTTCAGGAATGTTATGTAGTGTAACTGCCAACACCATCATTGTAGTTCGGCTAAGCCTGCTTTTAGGTCCCTCTGCCTGATCACTTCCAACATGAAGATGTGGAATCAAATGATCAAGCGCGAGTAAAAACAATATACCAATCCAGAATCCAACAACTGCCGGAACAAATGATAAAGTTCCCATATTCTCAGATTGTTTAATAGCCGGAATCAGAATACTCCAGATTGAAGCAGCAACCATTATGCCTGCTGCAAACCCTGCAAGTGCACGTTGCACTGACGTGCTAAGTGTTTTTCTCATAAAAAACACGCATGCTGCACCTAGTGTTGTCCCAACAAACGGAATCAGTATACCTTCAAAAATATTCATAAGCATTACTTTTCCCTCCATAATCAAAATTTTTCGTATATAGCAAAAGGATTTTTCTTCAACGGTATCGTAATAGTTTAGTAGCTTGTTGATTATATTTTCTAAAATCTATTATGGTATAATCTTTCATACTAATCCTATGTTAGTTTAAACTAACTTTTGTTTCATATATCATAAACCATTATCCATGCATATGTCAACAAATGCTTTACGGAGGATAATCACGTCATTCTTTTAAATGTACTTATATGCCATAGCACCACAAAAGATGGAGCCGGATTAACACATCTGACTCCATCTTTTATATTACATAATTACGGATTAATTGCAACCAATCCAATCAATAACAATTTCTATAAATGCATATTATAAATCCCTTAACATATCCGACTTCTTCATAACAGGTCTTAATGCCAGATATATTATAGATGCCACAACAACAGCTATAACAGCATTAACAGATGTTGTAACTGCACCTACCTTTGCAAGTGCCTTTGCAAGATCCTGAGGTACTCCTAAAAGATATGTCTTATAGAAATATCCAACTATAGGATCTGCTACAATATTAAATAACATACCACATACGCTTGATACTACAGTTGCTATAGTAACATACTTTACAGAGTGTTCCTTAGACAGCTTAAAAAGCCTGTGTGCAACAAAACCTACTATAAGTCCTATGCACAGCTTTAAGAAAAATGTCTTAGGTGCACTTGTTACATATGCTGTTGTAAGGTCGCTTATTGTCATTCCAACAGCTCCTGCAAGACCACCCCATGTACCTCCAAGAAGAAGTGCTGCAAGAACACAGAATACATTACCAAAATGGAACATTGTTCTTTCTGTTCCTACTGGAATATCTATTTTAATAAATGTTGCACCAACATAACATAATGCAGCACATAAAGCAGCCTGTGCTATAACCTTTGCATCTATAGGCTTCTTTTCGTTTTTTGAAAACAGACTATATAAACCTGATATAAGTATAACTGCACCTACAATCGCTGTAAGTAAAGACACTGCATATGCTTTGTTTCCTTTAACAACATATGTATTAACGCATAATACTATACCTGCGATAAGGATAACTAAGCCTGCCACTGCCTGAATAATATTACCTTTTTTCTCTTTCATAGCATTTCATATCTTAAACACCTATTCAAAATAGCATTTAAGATATTACCTCCTTTGCATAATCTATTGCTTAATAAGATATATTTATCTTATTGCATGAAAGAATAATGCAAATCAGGTATTATTAAAAGTACCAATCTGATATTTTTTAACAATGTCAGATTGGTACTTTTACATCATATTAGAATATTATTTTTATTTTACTGATAATCACGAACTAAAAACATAGGTTTTATAGTAACGATTTCATCATATTCTTCCTGTTCCACGGCAACACTTGAGTTCAATGCTCTTAAATCATTCTTTAATACAGCAAGTGCTTCATCAACTTCAACTGCTCTTCCCTCTTCTATGATATCAATCATCCTTTTTATAACAACTGGATGTGCATACCAGGCTGGTACAGGAAAATCTGGATATTTTGCTATGTAATCCTGCATTTCATCTACAGCCATTTTAAGATGTGATTCTATATATTTTTTATTATTCCTTGCAGTTGGAAGCACATTGGCACTTGAGAAAAAGAATATCGCTGCCAGACCAAATAAAAGGAAATATATAGAAAATCCTGCATGTATTATAAGCGAATATATGCCATATATAAGTGAAGCTGCTCCAAGTAATGTTATAAAAAGTGCAACCCACTTATACGCTGGATTGCTCCTATCATACACTCTCTTTCTTTTGGCTCCCGAACTCAGATTAAGGCTTAATTCCTCTTTGTTATCAAGATAATCAAGACAATTGTTAAGCACTGCAATGTTTTCCTTTGCCTTAGGTGATAATACCTTGGCTTTCTTTTTAGCCATCTGGCGTTCCTTTTCCTTAAGTCTCTTTTCAGCTTCTGCACTATGGATTCTTATATATGGATGGTTCTGTTTTATATATGATAAAAGCATATCAACATTCTCTTCAAACTTAAAATTACACTGTTTTTCCTGTCCATTATCATATTCCACAACAAGATATGGTATAGATGCAAACAAGCCTTTTCCTGTAAATCCGCCCTTACTCATAGCAATTCTTTTATATATTCTCTTAACAGAAGAAAGTGGTATATAATATCTCCTGTCAAAATAAAAGCTATTAAGATATATAGCCTTCTCACCAACCCCACATGGTCCGAACTTTCTACAGTTCTTTTTATCCTTAATTAATTCTTCTTTTGTCAGTGAAGTCTGTGATATACATCTAGGTTTAAATATCATATTCCTTACTCCCTTCGTTACATTATTACATCATATCATCCTTAAATATACTCCGGAAAAATACTTTGGAAAAAACTCCGAAAAAAACACTTTGGGACCAGTCATATGTATACTTAACAACAACTAGTAAATTATTTCAAAAACGATGTACTAGTGCTTCATATAACATTTAACTGGCCCAGAGTTATCATTAAGATTATTAGGATTAGTATGTTTATTTAAATAGTTTAATTGGCAGCTTTAGTTTGCTTTCTTGTTGCATACATAAATATTCCAAAGAATACCGCTGCAATAATAATACCTGCTGGATAAGCTACCTTTGTACCAAGATTCAGACATTCTTTTGCATAGAAGAAATATGTCATAGACACAGCACTCATAAATGTTGCTGGAACTGCTGTAATCCAGTAATTCTTCTTTTCCTTGAACAGGAACATGCTAGCTGTCCATAATACTATCATAGCAAGTGTCTGGTTTGTCCAGCTGAAGTATCTCCATATGATAGTATAATCAAGATGTCCTACAAATGCACCAACTGCAAGTAAAGGTACACAGAGAATAAGTCTTTTTGTAAACTTACCCTGATCAATGCCAAACCAGTCTGCGAGTGTAAGTCTTGCACTTCTAAAGGCTGTATCACCTGATGTGATAGGGCATACAATAACACCAATCATAGCAAGTGCTACGCCAACACCACCCATTGTCTTAGAACATACATCATATATAGCAGCTGACTGTCCATTAGCAAGTATTGCACTAAGTCCTGTGCTTAAGCCATCAGTTACTTCATATATAGAACATCCTGCTGCTGCCCATATAAGAGCTATAACACCTTCTGCAACCATGGCACCATAAAATACGAAATGTCCCTGTTTCTCTGACTTCATACAACGTGCCATAAGAGGTGACTGTGTAGCATGGAAGCCTGATATGGCACCACACGCTACTGTAATGAACATAACACTCCAGATAGGTGTTGCCTTAGGATGCATGTTAGTAAAGTTACTCCAGATTTCTGGTACCTGATATTCTGAATGAGTAAAAATACCAATAGCAACACCAAATGCCATAATTATAAGACATATACCAAATATTGGATAAATACGTCCGATAATCTTATCAATAGAAATAAATGTTGCAATAAAGTAGTAAGCAAGAATAATCCATAACCAGAGCTCAGTGTTTGCTACTACACCAGTTACGCCACCATTCTTAAACAAAGTTACGATAAGTCCTGCCGGACCAACTGCAAATACGGTACCTACCATAACGAGTAATACAACACTGAAAATTCTCATTACATTTTTCATAAATCCGCCAAGATATATACCGCAGACTTCTGAAATAGAAGCTCCGTTATTACGTTCTGAGAGCATTCCTGAGAAGTAATCATGAACACCACCGGCAAATATAGTACCAAATGTAATCCAAAGAAAAACAACTGGTCCCCAAAGAGCACCCTGCATAGCACCAAATATTGGTCCAAGACCTGCAATATTAAGAAGCTGTACTAAAAACAGTTTCCACTGTGGCATAACAACATAATCTACACCATCATTAATCTTAACTGCTGGTGTCTCTCTGTCATCAGGTGCGAATGTGTTCTCTACAACTTTACCATAGACGAAGTATCCACCTATCAGAAGAGCCAGACAAATAAAAAAACTAATCATAGCTTTTTCCTCCTCGTTTGATTGAATTGAATTCGATGTAAACTTAAAATATAGCTGCATCTTTTTTATTAAATTATTACAGTACTGTTTTTATACTTTAATTATAAACATTTTATAAAAAATTTCAACTTTCAAAGTTAAAAAAAATGTACCGAAAATCTTCGGCACATTTTGTTTATATTGTACATTTTTATATCACTTCGCATATATATTTTTAGAATTTTTAAACAATAAAACAACTCAATGCTTTATTACATCTGATTAAGAAATGGAAGTATATCTTCTACTTTTTCAAGTATATAATCTGCTCCTGCATTCTCTAACTCATCCTTTTCTGCAAAGCCATATCTTAATCCAACCGACTCAATACCTGCTTCCTTAGCTCCAAGCACATCATCTTTTCTGTCACCGATCATGATTGAATCTGCTTTAACTGATACTATATCTGATTCGCTTATGTCCATTTTTTTCATAATCTGATTCAGTACTTCTTCTATAACATCATCTTTATGTCTTCTTTTTCCTCCCTCAAGTTCACTTCCTACTGCGACATCAAAATATTGTTCTATATCAAAATGCTTAAGTATCGTTGGAACATATATCTCAGGTTTACATGTAGCTAATGCAACAACATATCCTTCTTTTTTCAATCCTGAAAGAAAATCTGTTATTCCATCAAACAGCCTGTTTTCATATATTCCCTTTACAGCATATCTTTCTCTATAATATGCAACGGCCTTTAATGAATCTTCATCATCCATTCCATGAAACCTTGTAAAGCTCTCATTAAGCGGTGGTCCTATATATTTTTTTAAGACTGCTATATCATTTTCTTCTATTCCCATTTTTTCAAGAGCATACTGCACACTTTTAGTTATTCCTTCGCCTGAATCTGTTATAGTTCCATCAAGATCTAGTAATATGTATTTTTTTCTCATATAATTATTCCTTCCAGATATATTGTTAAAATGTAAGAAATGGGTGTCAAAACCCTGAATATAATAAGAATTCTGACACCCTGATATTAAGTATTATACTATTGGATTGTAATTTATCAACTAAGATTCCTTATTGTTTATAGTAATATTAGAAACTCCTTCCATTCCATCAACTGATATATTCCTATCTGTCTTAGCCTGGATTGTGTTTGCTTTCATAACATCTGTTATATCAAAGCCGGTAGTTTCCTTGATAGATTCTATTGTCTTTGCAAGAACTGAAGGAACATATCCTCCCATCTGTCCGACTCCTGAACCATTAGCTGTATCACCGCTGTCAATAATTGTAACCTTATCTATGCTCTGAAGTGGCTTAGCAACCTGTTCTGCCATCTGAGGAAGTACCTTAACAAGCATCTCCATCATAGCAGCCTGGCCATACTTCTCATAAGCCTCAGCTTTCTTCTCCATAGCCTCTGCTTCTGCTATACCTTTAGCCTTAGTTGCCTCTGCCTCTGCTATACCAGTCTTTGATATGGCATCTGCTTCTGCCTGTGCTTTTATGGCAATAGCCTCTGCTTCTGCCTGCGCTTCTACCTTTCTTGACTCAGCACGGGCTTGTGCTTCTGCTATCTTTCTATACTTCTCAGCATCTGCATCTGCCATCTGCTTTGCTTTTTCAGCGTTAGCAGGTTCTACTATTGTTACTCTTAAACTTTCCTTAGTTCTTTCAGCCTGCTTCTGGGCAAGTTCTATGTTCTTCTGCTCTGATGCAATCTGAACCTGGATCTGTGCCTCTGCTATTTCTTTTTGTCTCTGCTGTTTAAGAAGTTCAGCATCCATCTGTGCCTGTATAACATCCTTCTGTGTTATGTTCGACTGGATATCATGTGCAAGCTCTGCCTTAGCCTGTGCTGTCTGCTGTTCCTGCATATAATTAGCCTCAAGGACAGCTTTATCCTTTGCTGCCTGGGCTATATCTGCCTCTGCCTTTAACTTGGCTGACTCACCCTCCTGACGTGCCTGTGATGTCTTAATCTGCATATCTCTTGCAGCCTCAGCCTTCTGAATCTCAGCATCCTTCTTTCTCTGGGCAATCATACCATCACCAAGCGCCTTTATATATCCGTTCTCATCAGATATATCTGTGATAGTGAAGTTTTTTACTTCAAGTCCCATATTTCCAAGCTCAGTTCCAACTACCTCCTGAACTCTTGATGAGAATTCCTCTCTCTTCTGATACAGCTCTTCAACTGTCATTGTAGCAATAATCTCTCGAAGCTTACCTTCAAGTACAGCAATAGCTGTTCCCTGGATATTATCGATAATTTCTTTCTCATTTCGTCCTGTAAACTGCTCAATAGCAGTTAATATACTGTTCTTTTCATTTCTTACCTTAATAACCGCCGTTGTTATAACACTGATTGGTACACCCTGGCTTGAAAGACTACTTCTTGTTGCCACACTGAGTGGAATATTTCCAAGTGATATATAATCAATTCTTTCAAATACTGGTATAACAAGTCCACCACCACCAGTGATAACTCTTTTTTTCATACCGGTTACAACGCCTGCCTTATCCTGCGGAACCTTTTTCCACATTCTTAAGACTACAGTAAGAATCAGTACAATTCCAATGACTGCTGCTACAATTCCTACAATGCTGGATTCTGCTCCATATCCCATGTCTGCCTCCCATTTCCGGTTGTGCGCATTATGCCTCAACCATATCCTTAATTAATAGTTACTTTCTGATTTACTCCTGAGGTCGTTTCTTTGCTTAATTCTTTTCCCCAGGTATATCAGAATATTTATCTTCGAGATATGAGGTACTTTGCACTATTACATAGTCACCATCAAATCTTAAGATATTAACCTCTTTATCCTGCCTTATAGCTTTGCCATCTATTGATCTGGCAGGATATGATACATTAGTACCTGTACTTAACTGTACACTTATTGCACCTACTCCATTCTCAGGTATCGTATTACTTACAATGCCTTTTCTTAAAAGCAGTTCTTCTTTATCAGCTGCAAAATTCTCAACTTTTTTAAGTCTTTTGATTGCTGACTGAAGTGCCACTGCACATATATATCCGGCTATAAATCCTATTATTATGATCGTAGTTTCTGACAATCTGCCATCAAGTATAAGTCCTAAGCAGCCAAATATAAGTGACCATAGGCACAGGCTGTTTATTGAAAATGGCAAAAAGTCCAATATCATATCCTGGCCAAACTCTAGCTGTAATACATCTATTGATAAAAAATCCACAAAGCCATCAAACAAATTAAGCACAATACTGCAAAACGGTATCAGGATTCCTATTATTATACATGCAATACATATAGTATGAAACATATCCCCTCCCCCTTTCATATACATTAATACAAGTATCCATGAATACTGTAATACCGGAATATATCATATTCCACCTATATTCCAGTTAATTTCAAATATTACTTAAAATATTATTTAAAATCTGTTATATGTATTAGTCTGCATGTTTTCTGTAAGCTTTGTTATGTAAGCAGAATATTTTTCATTAAGTACATTTGATGCAATTGTTTCATCCTTGCTTCCATCATATGATTTATTTATAAAATATAATATATAATAGCAATGTGATGATGTATTCTCTATAACTGTAACATCCCCACTCTTACGCTCATCTGAAAGAAGCCATTCTGATGTTCCTTTATCCATGCCAGTACTTGTAATCTTTGAATGAAGTGAACCCTCATCAGTATCATATTTTGTTTCACCATCAGCAGCATTTCTCTTACACAGCTCTATAAAAGACTTTTCATCTGATACTCCTGCCACAAACTCATCCGCTTTTGCCTTAGCCTGCTGCATTTCACCATCTGTAGAATCTATAGCTGTTATTGTAAACTCTCTGTAATCAACCTGGTCATATGTATCTTTGTGTTCATCATAATATTCCTTGACTTCATCATCTGTGGCTGTCATATTCTCTGTAAGCTTACTCTGGTATGCATTAGCCTTAAGATACTCCATAACATATTTTTTAACATTCTTTTCTGTCGCATACTGTCCAAAACTCTGCTTATAATAATCAGCAACACTCTTACCTGATTCAGAAGCTGCATCACTTATCTGTTTTGTAAAATCCGCATAATCATCATCACCAGTTGTATAATCAAAACCGCTGTTATCTGCATCTTTAATAAGTGCCTTATATTCCTTAATTGTTGTTAATGCATTATCTGCAAAGTATTCATACCATGTTTTTCCTGTCTGTGAGTTAGTCTGGCTCTTATCATTCTCTGAACTTTTATATCCCATATATGAATAGTAATCAGCCATTGTCGTGTTGCCATAGAAGGATTGTGACATAGCCGCATTCTTAGACACATTATAATACATATCAAATTCTATCTGGCTTATATTATCACCATCAACACTTATAAATCTGTTATGTATCTTATAATATCTCATACTGCATATGACCACTGCTGCTATAAGGATACCTGCTATAATACCAGCTGTTACAGCCCTGAATATTATTTTTTCTCTCTGTAATTTTTTCTCTTCTTCTTTTCTTTTAGCGACTTTTTTGTCATATTTAGTCATCACTTTTCCATTATTTGTATTCTGTGAATTATTAATTGATTTATTAGCATTATTACCAGCCATGTTATCTCAATCCTCCAACATACCTTCTTTTATTTTATCAAGCTTTCTTATCCATGCTGCACTACTTGCATCACTAGGCATCCTCAGATCTCCTCTTGGTGAAACTGCAACTGACCCAACCTTTGGTCCGTCTGGCAGACATGACCTTTTAAACTGCTGTGCAAAAAATCTCCATATAAATGTGCGGAGCCATTTATATATCGTTTTTTCATCATACTCACCAGCAAATGCAAGCTTTGCAATTCTGAACAACTTTTCAGGTCCAACACCGAATCTTAATATATGGTACATAAAAAAGTCATGAAGCTCATATGGTCCAACAAGATCTTCTGTTTTCTGCTGTATAGTTCCATCCTCATTAGGTGGAAGAAGCTCTGGACTTACAGGTGTATCAAGCACATCTGTTAAAACATCCGATAGTTCCTTGTTTTCACATGTATCAGCATAATATCTTACAAGGTGCCTTACAAGTGTTTTAGGCACTGATGCATTCACTCCGTACATAGACATGTGATCACCATTGTATGTTGCCCAGCCAAGGGCAAGCTCTGACATATCACCTGTACCTATAACCATGCCATTTGTCTGGTTTGCTATATCCATAAGTATCTGGGTTCTTTCCCTTGCCTGTCCATTTTCATAGGTGACATCATGCACTGATTCGTCATGTCCGATATCTTCAAAATGTTGTTTGACTGACTTTCTTATATTGATTTCTCTTAATGTTGCGCCAAGCTTTTCACTCATCTTTATAGCATTATTGTAAGTTCTGTCTGTTGTTCCAAAGCATGGCATCGTAACACATATTATTCCTTTTCTGTCTAGTCCTGACAAATCAAATGCCCTGACTGTAACAAGTAGTGCAAGCGTTGAATCCAGTCCACCAGATATACCAATAACAGCACTCTTACAGCCAGTATGTTCAAGTCTTTTCTTAAGACCATATGTCTGGATATCAAGAATCTCCTCACATCTTGCCTCTCTTTCATTCTTGTCATATGGCACAAATGGTGCTTTGTCAAAGAATCTGTCAAGCTTAAGTTCCCTGCTTATAAGCTGCGGACACTTCACACATGTATAACCTTCAGCTGCTGCCTTGTCTTCATCCACAACAAATGTAGACATTCTTCTTCTCTCTGAACATATTCTATCTATATCTATATCTGCATAAACTGACTCATTTGCGAACTTTTCAGCCTCTGCAAGAAGTGAGCCATTCTCACTTATCATATTATGTGCACCAAAAACTATATCCTGTGTTGATTCTCCTTCGCCTGAACTTGAATATACATAACCACACACAAGTCTTGCAGACTGTCCTATAACAAGCTGTTTTCTATACGCTGCCTTACCTATAGTTTCATTACTTGCCGAAGCATTTACGATAAGTGTGGCTCCGTTAAGCGCGTGTCTTATACTCGGTGGCTGTGGTGTCCACAAATCTTCGCATATTTCTACAGCTACCTTCAACTTCGGATAATTATCAAAGCTATATATTATGCTTCCTCCAAAGACTACTTCATCTTTATCAAGCTTAACTGTCACATTACTTTTAAAGCCCTCTGTAAACTGTCTTCTTTCATAAAACTCACCATAATTGGGTATAAACATCTTAGGCACAAGTCCCTGTATATGTCCATCCATGACTGCGGCGGCAACATTATACAGCTTTCCACGATGCATATATGGAAGACCTGTAATAACAAGCATTCCTTTATAATCTGATGTATAGTCTCTTATATCTAATAATACATTCATCGCTTCATCTATAAGTGTATCCTGTAAAAATAAGTCATTACAGGTATATCCTGTTATACATAATTCTGGAAATACTACTACTGCTGTATCTTTGTTATAAGCCTCTTTAATAAGAGCCTTAATCTGCTCACCATTATATACACAGTCACCCACTTTTATCTTCGGTGTCAGTGCTGCAACTCTGATATATCCGTCTTTCACTGCAATTCTCCCTTATAAAATGATTTTCTATCAGTATATCAAATCCACAAGACATTTACAATAAAAAACAGTTATCCGGCAACCTTATATTGCTGAATAACTGTTATAAAATACTCTTACGTATTATAATAATCTTAATACTATTTTGAAAATGCTGATGAAACCTCTGTCGCCATTTCTTTTATTCCATCTTTGGCTGTTTCCATCATATCCTTGGCACCTGTTGCCGCATCTGTTGCTATTTCCCTGATACCTGTTGCCGCATCTGTTGCTATCTCTTTTGCCCCTGTAGCTGCATCTGTCATGATATTTTCTACAGTGTTTTTACTATTGCTGCCTGCACCAGTATTACTCCCGCTTTCCGAATCCGTCTTGGAGCCGCAGCCTACAAGTACAGATACAATAGTGATAAACATAACTCCTGCTACAAACCATTTAAACTTATGCATATAATATATCCTCCTTTAACATTCATAGCATTATATTATCTGCATATATTTAAATTGTATTCATGACATATAACTATGCCTTTAGCTGATGACTCAGATACTTATATAAAATCACTGTTAAAGTTCCATCTATAAGTGCCTTTATTATGTTAAAAGGTGCAACGGCAAGTGCAACAAATGAAAACACATCTTTAATAGATGCATTTACTTTTGTTCCCATAGCTATAAGTACATCCATAGGCATGCCATAAAGTTCTGAATACTTAGGAAGCAGGTACCATGCATTAAGAAGCATTCCTGCCACAACAAGTATAGCACCACCTGCAGCAAGTGATATTATTGCCATTTTTCTTGTTTTCTTTGTGTGATATATGATAGATGCTGGAACAACATACATACATCCTAATATAAAATTAGCAAAATCACCAACAAAAGCTGTTGTTGTCCCTTTCATACAAAAATGTAATATAACCTTGACTGCTTCTATTATAACACCAGCACATGGTCCTAACATAAAAGAACCTATGAGCACAGGTATTTCACTAAAATCAAGCTTATAAAATCCCGGTGCTAAAAATGGTATAGGAAAGTCAAAATACATAAGTATTACTGCTATTGCTGAAAGCATTGCCATAATTACAGTTTTATTAACTTTAGTTTTTTCAGATGTAAATCTGACACCTGTCTTCTTTTCAATAAGTATTTCGCTGCCTCTTGCCACGGCAAACACTATAACCATAAGTAATATTGATATTCCTACGAATTCAATATTCTTCTGGATTGTTTCTAATAATCCCTGCATTTTTTCTCCATCCTGTTAGTTTAAACTGGAAACATTGCCGACACTTACACGCAGCACTCTATGTCCTTCAAGAAGCTTGTTCTCTATTCTTATAAATACGACAACTCTTATCTTTTCACCAGTCTTTGTCTTAAAAAAATGTTCATAACATGCATATCTCTGGTCGATAAATGTCTCACGAAGTTCTGATATTATACTTTCATAATCAATATCAGGCACAATATCCTTGAATACAAGACCATTCTTCATATCTTCTTCTGTATATCCAAGCATCTTTACAAAACCATCATCAATCTCAATTATCTTACCACTTCTCATCTCCATGGCAAAACGTGTAAACGGGAGTTTTTTCATAAATTCTGCTGCCATAACTTATCTCCTTTCAATATGCGGGAGTACTATTACTCCCGCTCTTACTTTAGGTACATTATAATTACTTAGAAAGTGTCTTAAGTCTTTCTTCAACCTGTGCAAGCATATCAGAATACTTCTCAAGTTTAGCTTTTTCTTCATCAATCTTAGCCTGTGGAGCCTTTGATGTAAACTTTTCATTGTTAAGCATTCCGTTACATCTTGCTATTTCCTTGTGTAATTTATCTTTTTCTTTATTAAGTCTTTCGATTTCCTTATCGATATCAACAAGTTCTGCAAATGGTATATAAATAACTGCACCCGGAATAACAGTTGATACAGCATCATCTGGTATGCCACTCTTATCAGCCTGGACTTTAACATCACTTGCATAGCCAAGTGTTGCAAAGAATACCCTGCCATTATCAAATATATTTCTTATATCTTCGTTCTCTGAAACAACATATACAAGTGCCTTACGGCTAGGTGCTACATTCATCTCAGCTCTTACATTTCTGATATTACGGACAGCTGTCTTAATTGTTTCAATAGCATTTTCATCTTCTGAATAATCATTGTCCTCTGTGTATACAGGCCATGAACTTATCATAATAGACTCTTCTTCATCCTGTATATTGCAGAATATTTCTTCTGTTATGAATGGCATATATGGATGAAGCAGCTTAAGTGCATCTATAAGAACCTTCTTTAATGTCCATATAGCAGCTGTTTTAGTTGTATCCTCATCGTTATAAAGACGTGGCTTAACCATCTCAATATACCAGTCGCAGAATTCTTCCCAGATAAAGTCATTAAGCTTGGCAACTGCTATACCAAGATCGTACTTTTCCATATTATCTGTAACTTCTTTAATAAGCGAATTCATCTTTGATAATATCCACTTATCTGCTGCTGTAAGATTAGCTGGCTTCTCGTCTGTAGCCTTTATCTTATTGTCTGGGTCGTTCATCATTATGAATCTTGAAGCATTCCATACCTTATTAGCAAAGTTACGGCTTGCCTCAACTCTTTCCCAGTAGAAACGCATATCATTACCAG
>ERZ779843.2073-NODE-2073-length-20442-cov-8.670574_pt1 | contig 20442 bp, 16 predicted proteins | sample MGYA00511560_ERZ779843 | MGnify/ENA primary metagenome ERZ779843 (study PRJEB29588, sample SAMEA2158062) | human gut metagenome | biome: human gut; feature: human-associated habitat; material: faeces | place: Denmark | collected 2008/2010 ... | reverse complement strand
GACTTCGGCCACCGTGGCAGCGGATTTGCTCGTTTGGGTCGTCTGAATCTGCACATCGGCGTAGGCGGCCACATAGTCGGTGCTCTGCGGATCCTGGCAGGTCAGCACGCGGTAGGCGCGCACGGCGGCCATCATTTCCGGCGTATTGGGGTTCATGATCGCCAGATCCAGCCCGGCAGACATCGCCATCGTCAAAAATGTGGTGTTCAAGTAGCCGCGGCACGGCAGGCCAAAGCTGATGTTGGATACGCCCAGCACGGTGCGCACGCCCAGCTCTTTTTTGCAGCGGGCCAGCGCTTGCAGCGTTTGGGTTGCGCCTTCCTGCTGAGCGCTGGCGGTCAGGCAGAGACAGTCAATGTAGATATCCTCGTCCGGGATGCCTGCGGCGTGGGCGGCGTCCACAATGCGGCGGGCAATGGCGACGCGGCCCTCCACTGTCGGTGGGATGCCGCCCTTATCCAGCGCCAGGCCGACGACGGCTGCACCGTACTTTTTGCAGAGCGGCAAAATCTTTTCCAGCGTCTCAGTCTCGCCGTTGACCGAGTTGACGATGGGTTTGCCGTTATAAATGCGCAATGCACGGGAAAGAGCCTCGGGGTTCGAGGAATCCAGCTGCAGCGGCAGATCGGTGACGGCCTGCAAATCCTTGACGAGTTGTTCCAGCGTGGCGGCTTCGTCGATGCCGGGCAAACCGGCGTTGACGTCCAGCACCTGGGCACCGGCCTCGGCCTGGGCCACAGCCTGGGTGCAGGGGTAAGCACTGTCGCCGTCGCGTAAGGCCTGCTGCAAGCGCTTTTTGCCGGTAGGGTTGATGCGCTCGCCCACGACGGTAATGCCGTTTACTTCCACAAAGCGAACCGGTGTACACAGGCAGCTGCGGCGGATTGGAATTTTACCAGCCGGGGCCAGCGGACTGAACGTCTCGTGCAGTTTGGCGATAAAGGCAGGTGTGGTGCCGCAGCAGCCGCCCACCATCGAAACACCGATGGCGGCGTATTCTTTCATTTCGGCGGCAAAGCCGTCCGGATCCAAGTTGTAGCTGCCGTCCGGGTTGGGCAGACCCGCATTGGGTTTGACAAAGACCGGCACACCGGTGGGCACGCTGCGGCAAAGCCGCTGAGCAAAGGGCAAAATTTCCTTGGGGCCAAGCGAGCAGTTGATGCCCACGGCGTCCGCGCCGAGGCCTGCCGCCGTGACGGCGTAGCTTTCCACTGTGCAGCCGGTGAAGGTACGGCCCCGGCTCTCGAAGCTCATCGAGGTAAAGATCGGCAGGGTGCAGTTTTCTTTGGCGGCCAGGATGGCGGCTTTCAGCTCGTACAGGTCGGTCATCGTCTCCAAAAAGACGAGGTCGGCACCGGCTGCCGTGCCCGCACGGATGACCTGGGCGAACTCGGCATAGGCATCCTCAAAGCTCAAGGTGCCTGCGGGAACCAGCAGCTCACCCAGGGGGCCGATGTCCAGCGCCACCAGTGCGCCGGTAGTATCGGCGGCCTTGCGGGCGCAGGCGATGGATGCCGTGACGACATCCTCCACCGTATGGCCGCAGCCTGCCAGTTTTTTTGCATTGGCACCAAAGGTGTTTGCCAGCAGGATATCAGCCCCGGCGTTGGCATAGTCGGTGTGGATGGCCGTCAGTACGTCAGGCATTTCCAGCGCGGCCAGCTCGGGTTTCTGCCCGGGCTGCAGACCGCGTGCCTGCAGCTGGGTACCCATGCCGCCGTCCAGAAAAACAAACCGCTTGCGGTCAAAAACTTCGCGAATCTGCATAAGATTCTCCCCTATCCCTCTTGGTTGAAACAGGTCGTGCCGCGCTTACGGAACGAGCAGGTCTCTTTTAAATGGCAGGTCGCACAGCCTGCGCGGGTGCCGGTCACAGGATGATCGGCAATGCCTAAAATGGCGGTGGTGCTTTTGCGCGGGGTCAAAAGATGCTGCGGCGTCACGGCCAGGCCGCAGCCGCGAACGCTGTCTACTGCCAGGCAAAGCTCATCGTTCAAATCCAGCGGGCAGTCACCGTAGCCCGGCGCATAGCGGCCGGTCAGGTACAGGCCCTTCGCTTCGAACAGCGGGCGCTGCTCAGCCTCCCACTCGTCGCAGACCTGTTCCAGCAGAACCGAAGCCAGTGCATCCGCAGCCGTCGCCGAGGCAATGTCGGTCAGTTCCAAACGGCGCAGAAATTTATCGATCTCCGACCCGAGGGTCGCGGCCATCAGCAGTGCTTTATCACAGCCCTGCAAATGGCGGGCTAGGTCGGTGCCGCAGTTATCAAACGGCAGCACGGCCAGCGGCAGGACGCGCCACACAACATGGGGCGCGGCGATGGCGAGAATTTGCTTTTCCGCTTTATCCAGCAACGCGGTGGTAGCATCATCGGGCGTCCAGCCGGAGGCCCCCATGTACCGCAGCGCCGTGGCGCGGCGGATGGCGGCAGGCTTGCGGCGTTCCATTACAGCAAGTCCCTGATGCCGTCGTAGACCTTGGCGGCCACGGCGGCGTCGTTCATGGCGTACAGGTGGATGCCATCCGCGCCGCCTTCGATCAGGTCGCGCAGCTGGTTGACGGCGTAGTCGATGCCGGCATCGTACAGGCTGGCCGGGTCGTCCTGATAGCGGGAAATCATGCGGGTGAAGTCCGACGGCAGGCTGGCCGAGGACAGCGCTACGGTGCGCTCGATCTGGCTGCGCTTGACAATGGGCATGACGCCGGCCGAGACGGGCAGCGTGATACCGGCGCGTCGGGCCAGGTTCAGGAAGCGATAGAAGTGCATATTATCGAAGAACAGCTGGGTCAGCAGATGCTCGGCACCCGCTGCCTGCTTGATGCGCAGGTTCTCCACATCGTGCAGCAGGGTGTCGGCCTCGGGGTGGCCCTCCGGGTAGCAGGCACCGTGGACGGAGAAATTCGGCTTCTTCCATTTAATAAAGGAGGTCAGGTCACTGGCGTGCCTAAAGTCGGGGCTTTCGGGGCGGGCCGGGCTGCGGTCACCGCGCAGGGCCAGCACATCGCGAACGCCGACGGCCTCCAGCTGATCAAGGATTTCGGCAGCGCAGGTCTCGTCGTTGCCCATGCAGATGAGGTGTGCCAGTGTGGGAATGTGCAGCTCGTTCTGGATGTAGTCCGCTACCTCGGCGGTGGAAACGCCGCCCGCAGAGCCGCCCGCGCCGAAAGTCACGCTGATGAAGCCGGGAGTCAGCGCCTGCATCTTTTGCAGCGTGTCCTTGAGCTTGTCCATCTGGGTGGTCTGCTTCGGGGGAAAGCATTCAATTGAGAAAACGCAGCGCTTAGTTTTGAACTGTTCGGTGATCGTCATTTTTTTCTCCTTATTGTTACGCCGCAAGTTCGGCGGAATCCGCGGTGGTTTCCACAGTCAGAGTATCATTTTGCCAGATAAAGGTCAGGCTGCCCTGTAAGTCAGTCCGGTACACCTCTGCGCCGACGGCAGCAAAATTTTGCAGCGCCGCGCGGTGCGGGTGGCCGTAATCATTGTTCAGCCCACAGCTGACGGCCACGGCCTGCGGGGCCGCAGCCTGCAAAAACGCAAGGCTGTTGGAGGTGTAAGAACCATGGTGCCCAGCCTTGAAAAGGGTCGTGTGCAAGGAGGTGCCGTAGGTGTCCAAGAGCTGCTGCTCGGCGGCTTCCTCGGCGTCACCGGTGTCTAAAAAGCGGAAGTCACCTGCTGTGAACAGCGTGCAGAGCGAGGCATTGTTGACGCTGTCGTCCGCAGCCTCAGCACTGCCGCCCTGTAAAATCTGCAGCGTGCCGCCGCCTAAAGAGTAGCTGTCCCCTGCTTCGGTGGTGAGGATTTCCGCCCCGCTGTCGGCGGCCGCTTGCGCTAAATTGCGCGGCCAGTCGGCGGTGTCCTCGGGGCCGGGCTGCCAGTCTGGCAGCAGCAGTGTCTGAACCGGGTAATTTTGCAGCACCGCCCGGGCATTGCCGGTGTGGTCAGCGTGGGGATGGGTCAGCACAAGGTAGTCGAGCGTTTCGACCTCCAGTGCATCCAAATCGTACAGCAGCGCGTCCTCGGCTTCGGCGGGGCCGGTGTCAATCAGGCACCAGCGGCCATCCTGGCAGAGCAGCACGGCGTCGCCCTGCCCCACGTCCAGCACATAGACAACAGTGCTGCCGTCGGCGATTTGCGGGGCGCTTTCCTCGGTTTGCAGCGGCACACCGAAGAAAGCGCGCAGCTGCTGCCAGGTGGGAACAGGGCATTTGCCGCCCGCAAACTGGATGACGAGCGCGGCGCAGAGCAGCACAAGCAGCAAAGCAGCCACCGCAATGCTGGCAGCCTTTTTGAAGCGGTTACTCGTCATACTGGCCGCCCAGCTTGCGCTCCTCCCACTCGGCCTTGGTCACCAGCACGGCGCGGGGCTTGGCACCCTCATAGGGGCCGATGATCTTTTCCTGTTCCATCTGGTCCATGATGCGGGCCGCACGGGCGTAGCCCAGCTTACAGCGGCGCTGCAACAGGCTGGTGCTGGCCTGCCCGGCATCGATGACGCATTCGACGGCCTGCTCAAACATGGCATCCAGTGCGCCGCCTGCGTCGCCGTCATCGTCGCTGCCCTTCTTGCTGCCCTTCTCGGCAACAGCGCGGCGCTCCATTTCGGCAATCATTTCTTCGTCGTACTGGGCGGAGGAAGTGGACTTGATAAAGCTCAGCACCGCGCCAATCTCTTCATCAGTCACGAAGGTGCCTTGCACGCGGACGGGTTTGGAGGCACCGACCGGCAGGAAGAGCATATCGCCGTTGCCCAGCAGCTTTTCGGCACCGCCGCTGTCCAGAATGGTTCGACTGTCGATCTGGCTGGAAACAGCAAAAGCGATACGGCTGGGAATATTGGCCTTGATCAGGCCGGTGATGACGTCAACGCTGGGGCGCTGGGTGGCAACGATCAAGTGGATACCGGCGGCACGGGCTTTCTGCGCGATACGGCAGATATAGTCCTCGACCTCTTTGCCGGCAACCATCATCAAATCGGCCAACTCGTCAATGACGATGGCGATATAAGGCAGGTGTTCCATGCCGGTCTGGGCGGCCAGTTTGTTGTAGGCTTTGATCTCGCGGACATTATTTTCGGCAAAGAGCTTGTAGCGGCGCTCCATCTCGGCGACGCTGGCTCCCAGCGCACCGGCGGCCTTGCGCGGCTCGGTGACGACAGGCATCAGCAGATGCGGGATGCCGTTATACTCGGCCAATTCAACGACCTTGGGGTCAATGAGGATGAGTTTGACATCCTCCGGCCCGGAACGGAACAGGAAGCTGATGATGATAGAGTTGACGCAGACGGATTTACCGCTGCCGGTGGAACCTGCAATCAGCAGGTGGGGCATCTTGCAAAGGTCGGCGACCTGGGCCGTACCGGCGATATCCTTGCCCAGGGCCATCGTCAGCGGGCTGCGCATGTTGACGTAGTTCTGCGACTCAAAGACAGAACGAATATTGACGGTAGAACGAATCTTATTGGGGACTTCGATGCCGACGGCAGGCTTACCGGGGATGGGAGCCTCGATACGGACACCCGCAGTGGCCAGGTTCAGGGCGATATCATCGGCCAGGCTTGTGATGCGGCTGACCTTGATACCAGCCTGAGGCTGCAGTTCGTACCGGGTGACAGAGGGACCGCGGCAGATATCCAGCATCGTGGTCTTGACGCCGAAGCTGTCCAGCGTGTTGACGAGGATGTCGGCGTTCTTCTTCATTTCGCGGGCGGCACCGGCTTCATCGTCGGGACGTGTGGGGTTAAAGAGGTTGACCGACGGATAGCAGTACGGCTCGGGGGGCTGCTCCTCCGATGTGGGCAGCCGCATGGCGTTGGAGTCTGCCTTAGCGGCGGATGGCGGTGTATGGATGGGCGCACTGGCCGAGTTGCCTACGGCGGTGGAAACCCGCACGCGGGCGGCCTCACCCTGCTGCGGCACGGTGAAGCTGTCCTGCGTCGTCTCGGCAACCGGGCGGGTCATGGTGGGCGCAGGCTGCGCGGCAGGCTCAGCGGCCAGCTCATCCAGCATCTCCGAGACAGAGCGGCCGGACTGCCAGGCGGCACTGACCGCACTGCCGGTATCGGTAAAGCTGCCGCCCAGCGTCGGGATAGCTGCGGGCGCAGGAACCGGGGCGACAGGTGCAACAGGAACAGATGGAGCAGGTGCACCGCCCAGCGGGGCGGCAGTCTGGGCGGCCAAATCAGCTGGGGAAATGACCATTGTGTCACCCTGCACGCGGCCGGTCATATCCAGCTGCGGCAGCTGCACCGGCTCCGGCTCGGGTTCGTCCTCCACCGGGATCAGCGGCGTGTCGAACTGGGGCACCGGCGTCAGCGGAGTTTCAAACTCGGTGGGCTGCGGCAGGTCCAGCGTTGTCTCGGCGCTGACCTCCTGGGGGGCATAGTAAGGCGCGTGGCCGCTCACGGCGCGATTGATCAGCGCATCCAGCTCATCCATCGGCTCCTGCGCGGGTGCCGGGGTGGGCGCGGGCGTGATGGGCGGCGTGTAGGCGGGCACAACGGGTTCCTCGGCAGGCTGTAACTGCAACTCAAAATCCTCCTGCGGCGCGGGGGCCGGGGCGGGCTGTGCCTGCTGGGCGTAATGGAAAGTGGCGCTTGTCTTGTTGGAGAGCGGGTCCATGCCGAAGGTGCCGCCCGGGCCGATGTTGACCGGCTCCAGCGGGTCGTGGGTCTGGGCTTTCAAACGGGCACTGTCGCTGGCAGCGGGGCCAAGATCCACGTCAAAATCCGGGCGCTGCTGGGCGGGCTGAGCCGCAAAGGGGGCCTGCGGCACCACTGGTGTGACCGGGCCTGCCGTGTAGGTCTGCTGGGCAGGCTGCACCGGTGTGGGCTGCTGCTTGGGAAAGCGGCTGGTGTCGGCGATGACGTCGTAGACCGGGTGATGCGGGCGGTTCGCGTCTGGCAGTGCGCCGGTCAGGTTCTCGACGCTCTCCTCCTCCGGCTTCTGGTTGAACAGGCGGGTGTCGTAGGCGGTCTCGGCGGAGGCGCGTTCCTCGCGCTTGGACTGCAAGGCCTGGTACTGATTGTTGACAAACAGCACGACGTCAGCCGGGGTGATGGCAAAGAAGAACATCAGCCCCAGCAGGAACACGAGCAGCATTAAAATATTGGATGCCGGGCGGCCAAACAAGGCCAGCAACGCCGCGCCGATGGGTGCACCGAGGACGCCGCCCTCCCAGAAATAGGTGCCGCCGCGGGTGAACAGCATCTTGATGACTTCCCACGCGCTGAGACCTTCGACGTTCAGTTTGGAGAAAATGACCGGTACGCTGGCGCAGAGCACGCCCATGAGCGACACCTTACCTGCAAACAGCGCCACGCGGTAGCCAGAGGCCAGCAGGTAGGCAAGGTAGAGCAAAAACGGCCCGACCAGGTAGGTCGTGACGCCGAAAATGCCGAAATACCAGCTGCGCAGCGTGCGCCAGACATTTTGTCCGGGTACAAGCACCAGCGCAACGCAGAGCAACCCCAGCCCCACCAACAGCACACTGCGGGCAAGGTTCGGGGTCTCGGCGCGGCGCTGGGCGCGGCTGGATGCCTGACGGCTGCGGGCAGACGATGCGGAACGCGACGACGAAGAACGCCCGGCGCTGCTGCGGGAAGAACCCGAGCGCGACGAGGAACTTGTACGTTTTTTGCTGCCGGAGCCGGAAGTGGATTTTTTACCGGAACGAGATTGTGCCATGTTTCAGTGATTCCCTCTCTTGTTACTCAGTACATATATAATAGGAAGTCTGCGGTCGCAGCAGACTGATAAGGACATACGACTTTTATTTTATCACGATTAGAAAATCTTGTAAAGCGAATTGGGGCGACAGACGGTTACAAAAAAATAAATCCCCGCCCTGAGGGATGGGCGGGGATTTAAAGAAAGGAGGAGAAGAACACATGAAAAATGTGGTTAAAGCTATTTGACTTGGGGTTCATTTAGCTTGCAACTAAATTGTAACTGTTTTGTCATCAAATGTCAATAGCAATTGTAAATCTTTTGTCATTTTTCAATTTGTTCACATTTGTGTCCGGCTCACTCCCCTGTTAATTCGCTGTACTCCTTAGTGGGTGCGTCGCCCCAGCCGGTTTTGCCGCTGGCGGCGGTGGCACCATCCCAGTAGTGGTAGGCGTAGATGTTCAAAATCTGCGCCTCCTGCCGGGACCAACCGCCGTTTTCGCCCTTGGGGCAGCGCTCATACACATACAGGGCGCAGCTGCCGTTTGCGGAGTCACGGTCGTACTGCAAAAATTCTACGGCGTCGTCGGTATCGTTCAGGATGATGTAGTCCTCCCCTTTTGCGGTCAGCTTGAACTCGTAGGTGGTGGAGGTTTCCTTCAGATAGGTTTCGTAGATTACGTCATAGCCGGTGCTGATAGGGTCTTTAGAGATGGTTTCTTCTGTGTCGGGGGCAGCGGTAGGGGCGGCTGTGGGTGCCGGGGTCGGTTCTTCCTCGACGATGGCCGATTCTGTTGGGAGCGGCGTGGGCGCGGGAACAGTTTCTGCAGAGGTGCTGCAGCGGGCCAGTACGGCCATGCAGGCATAGCTGAGGAACAGGACACAAAGAAGGGCAAACAAAACGGAAAAGAGTATCTCTTTCACCTTCGGCTTTCGCTTCTCGGCACAGCGCTCACGCAGAAAATCCAGCACGCTTTCGGGACATTCGTTCTCACACAAGGCATAGCCGATACGGTTGGAGACCATCAGGCAGACGGAATGCTTCCGCACAATGACCCGGTAAAGGTCGTCATACCAAATCGTGCTTTGGGAGTAGGAGCTTTGCACTGTGAAGCAATCCTTGTAAAACGTGTAGTGGACGAGCTTGCCTCGGGCGCTTTGGGTGGTTTTATACGCAGAAACCGCCACTGCACGTGCCATGATAAAAACAAAGGGAATCGAAAGAATCCCCAACACAAAGCCCCAAGCCGAAAGAAAATTGACATACAAAAGCAGCAAGGCGACGGCTGCGGCAAGCTGCCACAGGCGCAGGCGATTGATGAGAAGCATCCGCTTAACGTGCATGGTTTGGGTGTTGTGCACATCCAACGAATAAAGCGGCGTGCCTTGCGGCTGATCCAGTTGCCAGGATTTTTGAGTATCCATGCGGGTACATTCCTTTCGCTTGCATACAGATTTTTCCTGATTTTAGCACAAGGCAAAATCGCCGTCAAGCACTATCTGCCAATCGGCAGGCGCAGTTCGGCGCAGGCACCATGCGTGCCGGAAAGGTTAGATAAAACCAGCGTGCCGCCGTGGAACTGTGCGACTTTTTTCGCAAAATACAGTCCCAATCCCTGATGGGAGGCATCGCTGCGGGCGGCGTCGGTGTAGAGCATTTCTCCTGCTTTTGCCAGCGCTTCTGGCGTGAAGCCGGGGCCGGTATCGGTCACACGCAAAATAAAGCTGTTGTTTTCCTTTGCAACGGTCAGGGTGACGGTTCCGCCGCGCGGAGTGTGAGCGGCGGCGTTGTCCAAAAGGTTTTCCGCAGCACGCAGCAGGTCGTTTTCTGCAGCACGGATCGTCCCCTGCCATTCCTCCTGTAATATAAAATGGATTCCGGCAGGCGCGCAGAGAGCGCGGGCTGTCTGCGCCAACCGTTCCGTGAGGGCGTGGCTGGCCAGCGATGTTTGTACGGCAGGTGCTGCGCCGGCTGTGCGCAGAGCGGCCAAATAGTGGCGTGCGCGCTCTGTGCCGCGCAGGATGGCCTGCAGTTGGGCATGCTGTGCATCGCTCAGGGTATCTTCCTCAAGAAGCTCGGCGTTGCCTTGTATGACGGTCAGCGGTGTTTTCAAGTCATGGGCCAATGCGGCGATCTGCTCGGTGCGCTGCTGCTCCATCCGCCACTGGCTTTGCAGGCTGTCCGTCAGTTCGCGGCCCATCGTCTGTAAGGCCTGTAAGGTGGCGGCAAATTCCCGAATGCGCACGCCATCCGTGTCAATTTGCTCCAGCTGCCGGGCGGCAATAGCATCTACGGCCGCGTTCAGCCGGGCAGTCTCTGCGGCAAAGGCGCGCACGGTGCAGTGGGTCTGCCAGCCCAGCCAAACGAGGAAGAGCGCCGCCAGCAGCACAAAATAGCAGGTCTGGAAATCCGGCAGCGTGTCCCGCAGGGCCGGGTCGGCGTAGGGCGTAGCATAGTCGTACTGCAAAAGGCAAAAGCTTCCGTCAGCCATTTTGACATCGTACTGGTACTGCGTATACCCCAGATTGCCGCTGCCGCCGTGGTAGGAGTTGAGAGCAATTTTCAGCTGCCGGTTGGTCATGTTCGTTTGCAAGACCGTGTCGTTCTGCACCACGGCCCAGCGGCATAGGTCGCTGATCTGCAGGGAATCGAATGTGTCAGCCGTCATCGAGGCCACAGTTTCCCGGGCATCGGCGCAGGCCTGGGCGGACGCCACGGCAGGCAGCAGAAAACCGATGTTTATCAGCTGCATAAAAATGACCCACCAGAGTACCAGAATCAACGCGCACCCGCCGCCGCACAAAAGGAGATACCGCAGCAGAACACTGCGCAGGGATGTCAGTTTTCGTTTTGCCATTGGTAGCCTACTCCCCATATCGTTTGCAGCACCTCCCCTGCCCCGGCCGCGCGCAGCTTGGCGCGGATGTTCTTGATGTGCTGGGTGATGGCCGTGTCATCGGCGGTACCGTCATAACCGAACACCGCTTCATAAATTTGTTCTTTGGAAAAAGTCTGTCCTGCGTGCAGGGCCAGCAGCTCACAGATAGCGTACTCGGATTTTGTCAGGTGTAAAGGCGTGCCGCCAACGCTGGCTTCCTTGGCGGAAAGATCCAGCGCCACCCCGCCGCGGGTGATCTTATGGGATGGTGTGCGGTTCTGCCGCCGCAGGTGTGCTGCGACACGCGCACGCAGCTCCGCTATGCGGAACGGCTTGGTCAGGTAATCGTCCGCGCCAAGGCCAAGGCCTGTCAGCACCGACGGCTCATCGGTACGCGCGGTCAAAAATAAGATCGGCGCGTCTGTCTCGGCGCGGATGCGCCTGCAGACGGCGAAGCCATCCTCGCCGGGCATCATCACATCCAGCAGGATGCAGTCTGCCCAGCGGCAGAGCGTATCGGTCAGCTGTGTGCCGGAGGTGCGCGTTTCTACGGTGTGGCCGTCACGCTCAAGCGCTGTTTTTAGCAGCGTACAAAGGTCACGGTCATCATCGATTGCCAGAATGTTTGCCATAATAGTCCCTTTTATTGCAGTAAGCTGTAAACAAGACAGGATGCACCGTAAAGCAGGTAGATATGTGCCGGGTAGAACCAGTAGAACAGCTGCTTGTGGCCGCTGCCGCGCTGGCCGTTGTACAGCGCCATGCCGATAACGGCAAAAACGCCGAGCCACTCATAGTAGACTGTGAACATCTGGGAAAAGGCGAAATCCGGCAGGCTGTGAACCTGCAGATAGACCAGCACAAAATCACACAGGAAGGTCATAGCTGCCCAAACGACCAGCCGCAGGCGCTTGTGGTTATACAGCGCATACAGCACGATGCCCCCGGCCAGAAAAGACCAGCCGCCGTCGGTGATGGATGTCAACAAAGGCAGCGGCGCGGTGATGACCCACGCCAACACGGCAGAGCCGATCGGTGCGTCCTGAATTTTGGGAAAAAGCGTCAGCAGCGCTACGATGCAAATCGGCCAGAGAATCGGCATGGCAGCAGCCAGTGCGCCCCGCACAAACCGGCGCTGGCGCAGCCAGTCAATGCCCTGCCAGATTATGCAGAGCAGCATCAGATCCTGAAAAATGGCATTCAGCGGGTAGAAGCCGTCCCCGCGGCGGAAGGCCCCTGCATAGATCATGAAAAATTCCACCGTGCCCATCGCAGTACCGATGGCCCAGATGCGCAGAAAGTAGCGCCTGCGGTCATGGGTGTGGGCGAAGCCCTCCACGGTGCAGAACAGGAACAGCGGCGCGGACAGCCGCGCCAGCATACTGAACCATTCCGGCACAACACCCGTAAATTCAAAAAAGTAGTGAATGTGATCCATCACCATGAGCACCAGCGCAATGGTTTTGAGCGCCGTGCCGGTCAGGCCGAATTTTTGCTTTGTCATAATAATAACTCCTTTACATTGTCGATGTAAACAGTGTAACAGGGGTTTGTGTAGGAATTATAAGGATTTGAACGTCAGCAGCGATTCAAAGGCGGATTTGCCCTCGCGCTCGCCGTCAAAGTAGAACTGGTTGTCAGCAAGGGCGGCACGGCGCAGGGTGAAGCTCTCGCCGCGGGGTACCTCGCGGTGGTAGCTGATGATGAAATCCGAAATCTGCGCACTGTCCCAGACCTGCCACGGTACGGCGTCGCAGACAATGTCGGCATAGCGGGTGTTGTTGAGGTGGCCGTTCATGTCGCAGCGGGAGTAGGCCGCGGTCTGCGTGCCCAGCGTCTCGCAGTCCTCGGGCGCAACGCGTGGCAGGCGCATCGGCAGCTCAAGGGGCACATCCTCGGCCCACTGGTCGTCAAACTGTTCCGGGTGCTTGCGCAGGATCATACGCTTTTCGGTATCAATGAGTACCCAGCGGCTGTCCATTGTGACGACCTCTGCCCCGCTGGCATCGTAAAAATGGGTGATGCGCTTGTTGACGGCGCGCTTGCAGCGCTCGGGCTGGGTGACAAGGGTCAGTTCCTCGTCCACACGGGGCAGCCGTGTGACGTGCAGGGCCAGCTTGGCCAGCACATAGGCGGTGTGGGTCTTGCGGTACAGGGCATCGTCCAGCCCTACGGCCTCGGCGTGGGCGGTAGCAACCTGCTGGGCATAGCGCAGCAGCGCCCCCAGTTTGACATGGCCGAGGTGGTCGCCGTCCGTGCGGTAGACGGTAAATTTTTGGGTGTAGGTTATGAGCTTTTCGGGCATAAGGAAGCCCTCCTTGATGGATTTTGAATTGATTCGTCAAGCAGAGTATAGCACAAATGTTGGAAAAATGCAAAGGCGGGAGCTTTGGGGCTGGCCGTAGGGGCTGATGCTTGCATCGGCCCGCGGAGGGGGCAAGAACCCTCCCTACAAATCGAACCGTAAAAGGGTGCAGCGGCAAGGCTGCGGGCCGGGCATGCCCGGCCCCTACGGGGCGGCAAACAAAAAGGCTGCACACGCAAAACGGTGTGCAGCCTGAAACTGTTTAATAGTTATCGCGGGATTTTTTGCGGAGCTTGCGCCAGATATTGAATGCAGAGATAGCGATGGCCAGAAGCAGCAGGGCAAGAACCATCCAGCCGCTGCCGCCATCCTCGTAGCTCTTCATCTCGCTCCACTGGGCATCCATGGCGGCGTTGATGTCGTCGGGCAGAGTCTCAAAGACTTCCGCCTTGTCCAGAACCTCCGCGCCCGGGTAGGCAATTTCGCTGTACTTCAAATCGTCGTCCAGCATCTCCCACACGGCGGTGATGGGGGTGGAATAGCCGATGAAGTCCGCGTTGGCAAGGCCGACGTCCGGCTCACACAGGTAGTTGATGAACATTTCGGCGGCCTCCCGGTGTTTGGCGTTGGCCGGAATGCACATGCTGTCGATGAAGAAGTTGACGCCTTCCTCCGGGTGGACGAAAGCAAGGTCTGGGTTTTCGTCGATCATCGTGATGGCATCGCCCGCATAGTAGGGCGCCATGGCGGCCTCGCCACCCTCCATCTTGTCAAAGACCTCGTCCATAACGTAGGCCTGCACGATGTTCTTCTGGGCCTTCAGCGCATCGGTGATGGCGGTGATCTCGTCAACGGACTGCGGATTCATCGACAGGCCAATCGTCTTGGCTGCAATCGCGTAAGCGTCGCGGGAGTTGTTGAACATCAGCACATTGTTTGTGTACGCAACATCCCACATGTCCGCCCATTTCGTGGGCGGCTCCTCGACCATCGTCGTGTTGTAGATCAGGCCCGTTGTGCCCCACATGTAGGGCACGCTGTACTTGTTGCCGGGGTCGAAGCTGCGGTCCAGATATGTTTCACCGATGCCGGCAAAGTTCGGAATGTTGTCCATGTTCAGCTCGGACAGCATGCCCTCCTTGGCCATCTTGCCCACCATGTAATCCGACGGGAAGATGACATCATAGGATACGCCGCCGGATTTCAGCTTGGCGTAGAGGCTCTCGTTGGAGTCGTAGGTCGTGTAATTGACCTTGATGCCGGTCAGCTCCTCGAATGCGGACAGAACGTTGATGCTCTCGTCAGAACCGTCGGAGATGTACAGGCCGTTGTTGTAGACATTCAGCGTGATATGGTCGTTGGCAAAGCGCTTCCAATCGTAGTCGCCGGAGACGGAAATATCCTCGTTGACCTCGATGTCATCGGCGGCCAGCACCGGCGCGGCGCTCATCATGGTGACAGTCAGTGCAGCCAGCGCTGCAGCGGAAAACTTTTTCAGCTTCATCTTCAGCGCCCCCCTTCGTCCAGCATGGCTTTGCGGATGGCCTTCTGGTTGCGGCGGTAGGCGCGGGAGTCTGCGGCGTTGGAAATCAGGATGATTGCCAGAATGACACAGAATATGACTGCAGACAGCGCGTTGATCTCGGGGCTGACCTTCTTGCGGGTCATCGAGTAGATGGCGATAGGCAGTGTCTGCATCGTGCCGGAGTTGAAGTAGGAAATCATGAAGTCATCAATAGAGTAGGTCAGGCAGATGAGGAATGCCGACAAAATGGCCGGGGACAGCTGCGGCATGATGACTTTGGTGAAAGCCTGGCGCGGTGTGCAGCCCAGATCCAGCGCTGCATTGTACAGGCTGGGATCGAGCTGGCGCAGCTTGGGGCCTACATTAAAGATAACATACGGGATATTGAAGGTGATGTGCGCAATCAGCAGCGTTGGCCAGCCGAAGATGCCGCTCTCGCCGCCGATGCCGAAGTTCTGCGCCATGACGAAGAGAAGCATCAGTGAGACACCGGTGATGATCTCCGGATTGACGACAGGCACATAGCTGATGTTATTGATGATGAGCTGGCTTTTGCGGGACATCGAGTTGATGCCAAGGGTCGCCAGCGTGCCCAGCACCGTGGCGATAATGCTGGACACCAGCGCCAGCACAAGGCTCAGACCCAGCGCGGACAAAATCATCTCGTTGTGGAACAGGCTTTTGTACCAGCCGAGGGTGAAGCCCGTAAAGTTCGAGCGGGATTTGCTCTCATTGAAGCTGAACGCAATCATGACCGCGATGGGCAGATACATGAAGCAGAACACCAGAATGACGTAGGTGCGCATGAGCAATGCGGAATGTTTTTTTGCCATATCACATCACTCCTTCCATCTCGGACTCGTCAAAGCTCGAAGTGAAGCTCATGCAGAGCAGGACAATGACCATCAGCACCAGGCTCATGGCGGAGCCGAGGTTCAGATTGTAGGAGTTGCCAAGGAACTGCAGCTCGATCAAATCGCCGATCAGCAGGTTGGAGCCGCCGCCCAGCATACGGCTGATAATAAAAGTAGAGACTGCGGGCACAAACACCTGCGTGATGCCGGTGGCAATGCCGGGGCCGGTCAGCGGGACGAGCACCCGGAACAGAATATGCCAGACGTTGCAGCCCAGATCCTGCGCGGCCTCAATGATGGAATCATCGATTTTTGTCATGGCCGTGTAGATGGGCAAAATCATAAACGGCAGGTAGTTGTACACCATGCCCAGCACAACCGCACCTGAGGTGTTGATCATGTTGAAGGGGCCGAGGCCGAACAAACCGAAGAACTTGTTGATAAGGCCGTTTTTCTCCAGCAGTGTCATCCAGGCGTAGGTGCGCAGCAGGAAGTTCATCCACATGGGCAGCATAATGAGCATCAGCAAAATGTGCTGCTTGTTGGCGCGCAGGCGGGAGAGAAAATACCCCACCGGAAACGCCATGACCAGGCAGATCACGGTAGAGATCGCGGCCAAAATCAGGCTGCGGGCAAACACACTGGAATACCGCCCGATCTGGGTGAGGTTGTCGAAGGTGAACTGGCCGTCCGCGTTCGTCATGGCGTACCAGATGACAATGAAAAGCGGTACGACTGTGAAAATGGCCATCCAGACCAGATACGGCCCGGCCAGCCAGCGGGAGGATTTGGATTTGAGCATGGATCACACCTCCGAACGCTTCATGATATGAATTTCGTCCGGGCCGATGTTCATGCCGATAAGCTCGCCGGGCTGGCTGGCCTGGGTGGAATGGATGATCCACTCATAGCCTTCCACATCGACGTGCATTTCAAAGTGAACGCCCTTGAAGATGACCTCGCGCACAAGGCCGGTCAGCATACCGACAGAGGGCGGCACGATCTGCACGTCCTCCGGGCGGATGACGACCTGCACAGGCTCGTTGACTTTAAAGCCGCGGTCCACGCAGGTGAAATCATGGCCGCCGAAGTTGACCAGAAAGTCCTTGAGCATGACGCCGTCGACAATGTTGGAGTCACCGATAAAGCGGGCGACAAAGGCATTTTTGGGTTCGTTGTAAATATCCTGCGGGGAGCCGATCTGCTGGATCTTACCGCCGGACATAACAACGACGGTATCCGACATGGTCAGAGCTTCCTCCTGATCGTGGGTGACGTAGACGAAGGTGATGTTCATTTCACGCTGCAGGCGCTTCAGCTCCAGCTGCATCTCCTTGCGCAGCTTGAGGTCAAGCGCGCCGAGCGGCTCGTCAAGCAGCAGGACGCGGGGCTGGTTGACCAGGCTGCGGGCAATGGCCACGCGCTGCTGCTGTCCGCCGGACAGCTGGTAGATGCTGCGGCGTTCAAAGCCCTTCAGGCCGACGATCTCGAGCATCTCGAGCACCTTCGGGCGGATCTCATCCTCGGTCATCTTTTTCAGGCGCAGACCGAAGGCGACGTTCTCAAACACGTTCAGGTGCGGGAACAGCGCATACTTCTGGAACACCGTGTTCACAGGCCGCTTGTACGGCGGCATGTTGGCGATGTCTTTGCCATCAAAAAAGACATTGCCCGATTTCGGTGTTACAAAGCCGGCAATCACACGCAGGGTCGTCGTCTTGCCGCAGCCCGAGGGGCCCAGGAAGGTGACAAACTCCTTGTCGTGGATGTCCAGCGAAAGTCCGTCCAGGACCTTCTGTCCATCGAACTCGACAACAATGTCTTTCAGAGATACGATCAGATTTTCATTCATTTTTATTGCATCCCCCTTTGCGGAATTTCCCGTTACAGGGCTTCTTCGCGCGCCGTTTCTTCCTTAGGTCGGCACAAAGTCCTTGACGAGTCAGCGCCAATTATGCCGCCCCGCAAAGGTTTGTTACACGGTCTTTGTTTTGCAAAGTCCGCTGCAAGCAGCACATACAACGCCAATGTGTCAGGGCAGAAAAGATTTACCCTATAGATGCACACACAAGGTATATTATACGGCTTGTGGAATGTTTGTCAATAAAAACCTTTCATATTATGGTAATGAAAATTTCATATTTCGGTAAAGCGGTGCGCAGTATCATTTTTTCGCTGCAAAACCGGCTGCCCCGGCCGCCACTTCCCCACCAGAATCGGGAAATACCTGCGCGCCAGCGTGCCGTAAATTTTGCCGCACACGACGAGATACAAGTGCAGTGACAGAGCAAAACGAAGTGCAGCGTTTGCAAGCGCAGCGGTGCATTGACAGAAAATCAGGCGGTAAAAACGAAAATTCATAAATGCCTCCTTTGCATTTGCAGACTAACGGTCTGTAAACGAGGTAAAAATCAGCAAAACTCCTCCAACAGAGTGCATTGTTCCTCTGTCAGGAGGTCAAGGCCAATCTCCTGCGGGAAAAGTCAAGACATTTGCCGCAGATTGTACGGTGCGCGGTGGTGGGTGGCGTGTTATAATTATCCGCATAGAGAGGTGAAATGAATGTGGCAAAAATCGGCGTTATCGATGTGGGCGGCGGGCTGCGCGGCATTTACGCGGCGGGCGTGTTCGACTGGTGCTTGGAAAACGGCGTGAAATTTGATTACGGCATCGGCATTTCGGCGGGCAGCGCGAACCTTGCTTCCAATCTGAGCGGCCAGCGCGGGCGGAACTACCTGTTTTATGAGGAATACTCGATGCGCAGGCAGTACATGGGCGCGGGCAATATGCTGCGCAGCGGGTCGTTTTTGAATCTGCAATACATCTACGGCACGTTGAGCAACGCGGGCTGCGAGAATCCGCTGGATTTTGAAAAAATGTCTGCCAATCCGATGGAGTGGTATATGATTGCCACCGATGCGATAACTGGCAAGCCAAAATACTTTACACGCAGCGATATGCATCAGGATGACTACCGCGTGCTGATGGCTTCCTGCTGCATCCCGGTGGCCTGCAAGCCAATCGTCATTGACGGCATCCCCTATTACGACGGCGCGCTGGGTGATACGATCCCCTTGAAAAAGGCATTTGCGGACGGCTGTGACAAGGTCGTGCTGATTCTGACAAAGCCAGAAGGCACTGTACGCGCTGACAGCACCGACCGTAAGCTGGCACGAGTCATCCGCCGCCGCTATCCTAAGGCGGCCGAGCAGTTGGCCTTGCGGGCGCAGCATTATAACGAGGGTATCGCGCTGGCGGAACAGCTGGCAGCCGAGGGCAAGGTGCTTATCATCGCACCAGACGATACCTGCGGCGTCAAGACGCTGACCCGCGACCAAGAGGCGCTGAAAAAGCTCTACTCCAAGGGCATCCGCGACGCACAAGCCATCGAGGCATTTATAAAATAAACGAAGCCCGCCGCTTTTCCGGGATACGGATAAAGCGGCGGGCTTTATGTTTTTCTAGTAAAATTACGCCAGATTCAGTCGCTTCGTCATAAGCCACTGGGTCAGTGCCCACAGCAGGGCATCGACAATGGCAATCAGCGCAAAGACGGCGAGCAGGGTGAGCACGATAACGCCCAAGGTATTGTCGGGACCGAAAAACGACGCGGCGCTGAAGTTAGTATTGTTCAGGTACTTATACCCGCGGAACGCGACAAAGACTGCCGTCACAAGGGCTGCCATCTGCCCGATAAAGCCGATGACAAAGTAGGCGGCGATGCTGATGAGCAGCCGCTGCTGGGTAAACTGCGCGGCAAAGGCACAGGCCAGATATGCGTGCAGCAGTGCGCCCGCGATAAGGGCCAGTATAATCAAAAGCATTGCAGACCGGATGGCGACATCCTCGGCAGTGACGCGGCTGAAATCCAATGCGAACCCGCTGCCACTGACCGTGTCGGTAGTCAGCATGCCGCAAAGTGTAAAAAATACCATGCCGAACAGAGTCCATACCGTGCCGCAGATGACCTTAGCAGCAATGTGCTGCCAAATGGGCACGGGCAGAGCCAGCATCAAGTACCCGCGCTCGCCCAACAGGCGGTAAAACTGCTGAATTTCAATAAAAAAGCAGATGGCGAGCACAACAAGAAGGCTTACGGCAGATGCCAGTGCCAGCAAGGCCATGGCGACCCCGGCCAGCGGCAGCCTGTCGGAGGTGTTCTGGACAAAATGGCTCAGAATATTAGTAAAAATGTTCAGCACAAGCACGCCCGCCGCAATGGGCAGAACAACACGGCCTGTGGATTTGAACTCATAATGTAAAAGATTCGTCAGCATTTGTAAACCTCCCGGAAGTAAGCGTCCACGCTCTCCCCTGTTTCCTCGCGCAGCTCGTCGACGGCAGTCTGGCGCAGGACCTTGCCGTCCTGTAAAAGAATGACCTCGTCCAGCACCTTTTCAATGTCGCCGATGAGGTGCGTGGACAGCATAAGCGCGGCATCCTCACTGTAGTTGTGCATGATGGTGCTTAAAATGTAGTCGCGGGCGGCGGGGTCCACGCCGCCCAGAGGCTCATCCAGCAGGTAGAGCCTGGCGGCACGGCTCATCGTCAGGCAGAGCTGCATCTTTTCCTGTGCGCCCTTGCTCATGGAATCGATTTTGTCCCGCCCGCCGATATGCAGGTCGGCCAGCATGGCGTTTGCCTTGACTTTGTCAAAATCGGTGAAGAAATCCGCGTACAGGCTTACGGCGTCATCGGCGGTGAACTCCGTCGGCAGGGCCATACGGTCCGGCAGATAGCTGGTGACAGCCTTGGTGAAAACGCCGACAGGAACTTTATCAATAATGACGCTGCCCGCCGTGGGCTGCAAAAGCCCGGCAGAGATTTTCATAAGCGTTGTTTTGCCGCTGCCGTTGGGGCCAAGCAGGCCAACGAGCTTGCCCGGCGTGACGGCAAAGTCCACGCCGTTCAGCGCAGCGGTGCGGCCATAGCGCTTGGTCAGGCCGTGTACCTCATAAATTGCATCCATGGTTTACTCCTTTTTTGGTGCCTGCTGTGCGGTCTCGCGCAACAGGGTCTCGATTTCGGCTTCGGTCAGGCCGAGGGCCTGCATCTGGTGCAGAAACTCCGCCGCCAGCGTGCCGGCGCGCCGACGGCGCAAGGCCTGCAGGGCAGTGTCATCCGCTGTGACGGTGCGCCCGGCGGTGCGCTGCGCCTGCAAAAGGCCGCGGGGCATAAACGCCGTGGATGGCGGTGTCGTCATAGGCAAAG
>ERZ779843.2056-NODE-2056-length-20547-cov-6.607310_pt1 | contig 20547 bp, 22 predicted proteins | sample MGYA00511560_ERZ779843 | MGnify/ENA primary metagenome ERZ779843 (study PRJEB29588, sample SAMEA2158062) | human gut metagenome | biome: human gut; feature: human-associated habitat; material: faeces | place: Denmark | collected 2008/2010 ... | reverse complement strand
AAGGACTTCAAGGACATCAGCCACTATGCCATTATCAAGCTGGCGAAGTTTTACGAGGTAACAACTGACTATATATTGGGGCGGTCTAAAAACAGAAATCACCCAAACGCCGATCTTGCAGAACTGCGTTTGAGTGATGAAATGATAGAACTGTTGAAAAGCGGGCTGATTGATAATTCCCTCTTGTGTGAACTGGCGGTACACCCGGATTTTCCCCGGCTGATGGCTGACCTTGAAATCTATGTAAACGGTATCGCTGGCAAACAGGTGCAGAGTGCAAACGCTATTGTGGACGCTGTGAGCGCAACCATTATGAAGCAGCACAATCCTGGCTTGTCCGACCCACAGTTACGGCAGCTTGTCGCCGCCCATATTGACGATGACAGCTTTTGCCGCTATGTGATACAGCAGGACATAAACAAGATAGCCCTCGACCTGCGGGAAGCCCATAAGGACGATTTTTTCAGCGTCCCGGAGGACAACCCACTGGAAGATTTCTTGCAGACCGCCGAGGAAACCGCCAGCCCAGACAGCGACCCGGAGCAAGCGGCTTTGGCGTTTATCTGTAAGCGGCTCAAATTGAATTTTAAGAAGCTGTCCGAGGAAGAAAAGAAGTGGCTGAAAAAGATTGCACAGAAGTCGGACTTGCTAAAAAATCCAACCCCACAGCGAGGGAGAAAGTAATAAATATGAAATTACAGAATGGAGGAAATCAAAAACATGAATTTCTTTAAGAAAAAGAACTCGCAGACAAATAGTAAGCTAACAAAGCCGGATATTGAAAAACTTTTACAAGAAGCATATCAAGCTAATCCTAAGTGTTACGAAAAAGAAGATGGTACACTTTTGATAGGGCTTGCGCTTACAGAAGATACCGATTCTCTTTTCCCAATCGTGCCGGAGGAGCAGTGGGCAATAGAGGGCAAGACAATTAGCGAATGGATTATTACAATGGTTAGCCTTACAAATCCACAAGGTGGAATTATCGGGCAAATGGAATACCACGAAGCCATAAAACGACTTGAACCATTTATTCTTATGAAAAAAGATAATTGGGCACTTATTAGAGCAATGACCCATGAAGAATTAGACAGTCTATTTGGAAATCTTCCTCGTAAATTATATTGATTACATACAGATTAGGAACGGATAGCAAAGCCAGCCGTGTCAGTCAACGGTCAAGATGAACGGCGCATAAATGCGCCGCCGTTGACAGCCTCGCCCGTCTTTGCTGATGGGTAATCAAGGCGGGAAAGCCCTAAAATGGCTTTCCCGCCCATTCCGATTTTGAGAAGAAAGTCCGTCCGCTTTTTCGTGGGTGTGGCTATCCGGCTGGGACACTTTGTCCTATAGTCCGGCATAGGACGAGGGACGGGGCTTTCATATACGCCCTGTCTGCTGCTGAAACCAGTCCTGCGCTTGCGGCTCCATGCCACGCAATCACAGCCCTGTTTTCCTGCCGTTTCAAATGCCCTTGCCCTCCCCGGCGGCAACGGCATTTTCACGGCAACGCCGACAGAGCGTATAACACACTACACTTTGCAAGCAAAGTCGTGTGCCAAGGGGCAAGCCCCTTTGGAAACCCCAGACAACAAAACAGGCTGAATATCCCGCACTTTCCCGGTGCTTGATACTCAGCCTTTATTTGTTGTCAGCAGCCCCCGTTTCGTGGTCTGCGTGTAGTTCCTTGTAAACTGACCTAAAGGTTATTGTAAATAACAAACTTTACTCAGGGGTAGTAACTGAGGTTATGACTGTGATGGTGTTTATCACCATTAAGTCAGAGAAAGAAGTCCCTGATATTGTAGGAAGAACAGTTAGCTACAAGAATAAAGCTGGAGTAGTCATTGATATTAATGACTTTAGTATTATCGCTGATGAAGATGCACCATATCTTCCAGACAATGAAGGCTTTGAACCAGATACAGATTATTTAACTATCCAGTTAAATGCTGATAGGTGCTATGCAAAGCGAGAGGATGTGGTGGAGTTGTGATATTTGGAAAGTTGAAAGTAGGAGACGAAGTAAAGTGGCACTTTGGCACAGAAACGTGTACAGGGGTAGTCAAAGCCGTTAAAGGCAAAACAATAATCGTTGATACAGGCGAAGTAATTTTAGAAATGAAGAAGAAGGAGCTGAAGAAGATATGAGTTTTTGGAATATTCATGTAAGAAAAGATGGGACAGCGGTCATTGCATTAACAGAGCAGTTTGGTGTAAAACCAACTCAGATAATTAAGCCAGCCAATAAGGATTTGATTTTGACAGACAATTATCTGGAGGTAGATTATAAAGGTCAGAAGTTATATCTGCCTTTTAATAAGGTTTGGTATCCTAAGACACCAACACCTTATGGTTTTCTTGTAGCTCAGGGGTACTTGCAGAAACAGCCCATGAATTTACTTAATATGTTGTATGAGTTGTTTTCTTTGATTTTGTACAACAATAATCCTGTGGTAGTCAATAAGTTACCTATTGATGTACAGGCATTATTTAATAAGTATCAGAAAATTTCAGATAAGTTTGATTTCGTGGATTTTGCTGTAATCGGGAATTCAATTCCTTTACCTTATTAAGGTGGTGATTGTAGTGCAGTTAAAAAATGAAAAGGATGTAGATGAAAAGACAGCTAAGGCAATCCGAGAGATTATGTCTATAAGCTCTTTATCAGGGGTAGTTGATAAGCTCTTTTTGGATGATATGCTTTACACCCACTCAATAAGAGTTTCAAAGTTAGCTACTCAGTTAGGTATAACAATGAATTTATCTGATGAGCTAGTATATAAGATATGTGTAGCTGGCTTGCTACACGACTTAGGTAAGGTAAATACTCCAAAAGAAATCTTATATAAGCCAGGTAAGCTTACAGAAGAGGAGTTTGAAATCATCAAGGAGCATCCTATAGATGGTTACAATTTTTGTAAGCAAGCAGGGGTAGATGATACTGTTTGTAACATGGTTTTAAAGCACCATGTGAAGAAAAACAGTAAGGGATATCCAGAGGGGTATCCCACAAAAACGCTACCAGAAGAAATCATAACGGTAGCGGATATTTTCTGTGCGTTGAGTGAGAAGAGAACCTATCACTCAGCCCTTGAATATCGACAAGCATTAGATTTTGTCGATTCTTTCGAGGATTTAGACAAGCAGGTTCTTAAAGCCTTGAGAGAGGCATTCGATAATTAAGTAGTCGCACCCTACTTGATTATAGAAAGGAGAAGCTGTGGGAGAGTTCTAGGCTCTCCCCTTAATGTTGGAAGGAGTGATAATAAATGAAAGTTATTGTGTCAAAGACGTTAGAGGATAGATTTAATGAGTTTGTAGTAACAGATTCTTTAAAAAAGGTTATTGATTTCACAGGAGTTACAACTCTTATTATACAGAGTTGTATCGAAAGTGATTTTGATGCCGGTGTTTTTATAGGAGACCTAAAGAAAAAAGGTGTAGACCTTTTTCTGTATATTAGCAGTAACCCATCTGCTGTATTACAAATGGTTATCAAAGGTGTAGATGGTTATTACTATGAAGATGAGTTTTATTTTGATGACGAGGAGGAGTTGCAGGTTCTAATCTCCGACATTGAAGAGGAAAGACAGGAAGCCAGTAATAATACTTCCGCTTTCGAAGCAGTAGCAACTCCAGCATTAAATATTATTTCTACTTTTATGAAGGGGTATGTCGCAGGAGATAAGCTTGTCCAGACACCTATGTTTTTGGAGCAAACAAATTCTGCTATTGCAGATTTGACGAATGTATTTCGGCAGCAGGAGTTAGAATTGCAAACAATGGGTAATTCTGCTCTTGAAGTTTTTGAGAAGGCAAGTGCTATTATCAGAAATATGAATGAGCAGAAGAAAGCTATTGAAAAGCAGTTAGAACAGCTTGAGCATGTAACAGCAAATTCAACTGCTAATAGACCTGCTTTTGGTAATAGTGTCTTGTTTTTCTCTCCATACAAATACATAGGTAATTCAAGAGTATTAGTTCTTAAGGAGTACTCACCTACTCGATACCTTACAAGTTTTGTAGTAGGTTTTGCTCATTACTTGCATTATGCATTAAATAAGCGAATAAAGGTTATTTTCTGCATACAAAAGGGGTACTGCACAGGAAAGCGGTACGAAGAGTTTACAAGCATTGACGAAACTACAAAGTCAATGATGAGCTTGTATGATAATGAAATTATCGTAACAAATAGTCCTAAGAAAGAGGTAATGAAGGAATTACTTTCAAAGCCACAGGATGTTGTTATTGTAGTCGATAGGCTTTATGGAAAAGAAGCTATCGTGACGGGTAGATGTACTACATTGAATGTAGTGAGTGCTCGTTCAGATATTACAAGATTTGGTTTGAAAGTGCAGGATACAATTACTTCAGTGACAAGAATTCCAGATTGTTTTGCCTGTATTTCTCTTATCAGGAACTATATGACTGAAAAGGATGCAAGATTAGCAGCATACAATCAGGTTTTTGAAAAAGATTTCAGGAAAATTTGTGAGCGTATACGTTTATAGAAACAAGGAGGCAGGTCTTACAAGGAGACCTGTCTTTTTTCTTGCAGTTAAATTTTCTATATACAAGTCTTTTACGATGTTTCAAAAGTAATCTTGAATTCTGAAGCGTGAAAGCACGATTACTATCAACTTTTTGATGAGTCTACAAAATACAGGTCTTTTCAGGTGATTTTAACTATATAAGTCAGTGTAGTTTTCTTTCGAATAAATTCTCTTAACTTTTTCTTCTTTCAGGGGTAGTTCTTATGAAGTATCAAGACCATAAGTTACTAATAAGATTGAGTCCACAATTGAGATATTATATAATAAGTGTAATTTATTATTGTTATTAGAATAGGAGGATTCTCATGAAGAAAAGATATTTACAGGCAGTAACTAAGGTGTGGACAGTTGATAACAAGGAGGTAAGATATTTAATAGCGTATAAGAAACTTCGTGGATACGCAAACGAAAATGGTGAGGTTACAAGACAAGATTATGAAGTGACAGGTTTTGATTATTTAGCTACCGAAGAAAATATAAAGCTAAAATTGGATTTTGATGATGTAGAAAACTGTGAACTTGATGCCGAAGAACATATTGTAGTGGATAAAGAAGTACCTAGAGAAGAACTTACAATAGATACGGTGCTTGAGTATGCCGATAAATACAGACACTATGAAGTTGAGTACGATGTGTTATTGGAGGATTTTAATAAGCTTACAGATAAGTACAATAAGCTTTTAGACGATTATAATAAGGTTGCTAACGAGGAAGAAAACTAATCAATTCAGGGGTAGATACTTTTAAAGTTATCTACCCTTTTTAAGTTATTGAAGTTTTTCAAGTTCTATTTTCAGTCCATACATATAAAAATATTCTCTTTATGAAGCAGTAAATTATGTTTTATAGAGAGGCAGGTATGTGTAAATGATAGCTAGTAAGTTATTTATCAGTAAAGATGACAAGCGTGTTGTTGCAGTTGAGGTGTTTGACAAAGAAACTAATTTTTGCCAGATAATGCTTAATCAACCAACAAGCACTTTTTCCAGTTTAGTAAGCTCTGGACAGATTGATAATGCTCGTTGGACTAAGGATGGAGCATCTTTTGTTGGTAGCATTCCAAAGTTTCCTTATGATTCTATGTGTGCTAAGTTTAAGCGAGCATTAAAATGTAGTGGGAATTTTTATATTGTAACTTTTGAGCAGTTACGACAAGCATTGAGCGAACTGGCAAATGGTATAGATAGCTTTGCTTTTTACTTCACAAAGTATGATGGTAAGTATTGGATTACAACAAGAAGAGATATTATGGTACATCAGATAGCAAGTATATGTAGAAGAAATCCTGCTTTTGCACAGACAGTTAATCATGGTACTCGAATGATGATTGATAGTGTAAATAGCAAGGGTAAAATTTCTACAGTTAATGTTTCAAAGGAAGTCGAAGCAGAATATAAGAAGTTTGTCAAGAAATCAGCAGACCTTAGAGCTTATGGTCAGCAGATGTATCAGGGGTAGTTCATATGATTATTCAGGTTAGTATAGAGGGAAAAGATGTAGTCCTACAGGATAATAATTCAGGGGTAGTTAGACTTTCCTCTGATTTATCAACTGACAGCTTCGAGTCAGCAATAAATAAGTTGGATTTTGCCTATGGATTAAAAAGATGGGCAGAAAAATATTATCATTACCTTAAAGGAGGGTTTTAAATTATGACATACGCACAGTTTAGAGAAAGAAACAGTGAAAACAAGGCTAGGTTTACAGAAGCTAAAAACAAGGGATTGATTAATCTTGGAGCTATCAATCCTTATGCTTCATTCAGGATTGAAAAGACTAATTTTACTAATGGAGATGGGCAGATGGAGATTTGTAGCAATATTAAAGGTTGCTATACAAATTGTGAAATCAGAAGTTTCCTGCAAAATATGGTAGCTGACCCTTATATACATTGTAGTAACCCATCGAAGTTACGAGGATATCGAGGTTTCTAAGTGTTCAGGGGTAGTTGTTCAAAGCCGAGCCTTTACATAGGGTTTAATAAATTGCACAGGCTACAATCCTATCGTCAAAACTTATTTAGATTGAGTTGAAAATAGAGGTCTTGTATAGTAAGTGTAATTTATTAAACTCAAATAAATTAGGAGGATTTTTTATGGTAGAGAACAGATGGGAAGGATTTGACATTACAGGTAACAAGAAAGTTACACCAGCATCATCAAAGGAGGAGAAAGAAGAAGCATTTCAGAAAGTTGTGGATTATGCAGAGAGTTTAGGTTTAAAAGTTGATACAGATAGTGTTCATTTCAATAATACAAACCTTGTTATTTATGGTATATCAAAGATGGAGCAGTATCTAAAAGGTATAAAATAATTTAGCATTTCAGGGGTAGTCTTTAAGGCTACCTCTTAGTATAGGAGGTTTATATGGCAGATTTAAAGGTAATAAAGGTTTTTATTCAGGATAATAAGCAGGTTGGTTATAAGGTTATGAGAGCTGATGGGAGTATTATAGATGTACCTAGAGAGCAGATGATACAAGCTATCAGTTTAGGACATAGTTATTCTAATGCTACAGTAAGTAATTCAGGGGTAGTTAGAGTTGATTCGAATGTGCCTAGAGAAGATATAAGTGTCAATAAAAAGCCAGCAAAAGTTTTAGACTACAAAGGTGATATTACAGGTTTCCTAAAAGAGGGTAAAACAATTACAAGATTTCATTCCTTTAATCAATATGATCATTTTAAAGAGGGTAATTTTCGTACATTTTATGTACCAGCAGGGATAGTTGATAAGGCTATAAATAGATGTGTAGACGCTTTATATATTGATCCAGACAAGGTTTATGAAAAGCATATATTTAAAGTATCAGTAGAAGAGGCTAAGAAGTATGAAGAGATTGGTTTAGTTCCTAAAATTCATAACTTTGAAAATCAACATGGATATACACTTGTGGCTACAGATGATAGATTTACAAGTTTCAATCACAATTGTACAGAAGAATTCAAAGATTATAATACTATCACTGTTTGGATATATTTGATAAAACCACATTATAAGGGATATATTCCTATGAGTCTAATTGATTTAGCAATGGCAAAAGATATATTAGATGTAGCAGAGTCTAGATACAATGATTTAAAAAATAGTGATATAGGTCTTAAGAAACTTAGTGCAGTGTTGCTGCATTCTGCTTTTATTAATTGTTTTGCATGTAATGTTGGATATTGTGAGTATAGGCGTAATGAGTTTACATTTTTTGATGAGCGTATATATAAGAAGTGGCTTGCTTGTAATACTAAGTATTTTAAGTTGTTAGATTTATGTAGTAAGTAAATATATCAGGGGTAGTCACTAAGGCTACCCTTTTCTATAGGAGGCAATATGAGGTATAAAGTGATATGTATTGTAGGTCAATATGGAAAGACTATAGGTTATGATGTTATATCAGAGCATGGCGAGAAGTGTACAGTTACTATACAACAATTGATAAATGCCATCAATTCAGGGGTAGTGGTTAATGCAAGGTTAAATAATGGTCAGATAGAGTTACAAGGTCAGTTACCACGAAGAGTAATTGAACAAGTGATAAATATTCAGCTCACAGAAAGTGAGTTTAATACTTTGTATCCTTGTTTGATGGAGATATATACGAGGTTACGCAAGGAGCATCCAGAGAAAAATAAGAAGGAGTTAAATGTATTACAAAAGTTTGTAGGTTACAAAAACCTATTGTCAGAGCATAATCATGCAAATAAATCACAGTCTTAAGGGGTAGCAAGTCTACCTCTTTTTCTTTAGGTTATTTTCTCTATATAAAGTCTGTATCAACAAGTCTAATAATTCTGTATTTTAATCGTACAATACACGCAAGTTTAAAACTATTCTCAAGGAACATCTCAAAATTCTAAATCTCAAAATATTCTTTGTATGAATGCAAAGAGTATGTTCTCAGAGAGGAGGTTTTGAGATGGCAAAAGAAAAACCAAGCAATAAGGAACTATCAAAGGTTCTTGATATTCCAGAGGATATTGTAGCCCAGATACAAGATACAGGTGGTTACATTTCTACAGGGGTAGCAGCACAGTTATTGTGTATCAATCCACAGACATTAAGAGATTGGGGAGAGCGAAAGGAGTTAGTTCCAGACAGGATTTTAGCTAGTGGTCATAGACGATATTTATTAACCACTATTGCAAATTATATTAAGAAGGAGCGTGTTAAAGAATGAGAAATGGAAAACGTATCTTAGCAGGTATTCTTGCTACAATGACAGTCTTTACAAGCATTCCAGTCGATGCAATAGATATTAGTGTTCCAACTACATTAAATGCAGACCAAGTAACTTATAACACTAATTTCAATATTGTAGTTCAAGCAGTACAGTATGAAGATGATTCATTTACTACAAAGAAAGATGATGTAGCAGGTTTACTTCAGACAGCAGAGCAAACTTATATCTGTCATACAGGTGATGATGCAAAGGCTAATTTTGATGTGGATATTTCAGATTTGATGAGTCAGCTTGAAAGCTATACAGCAAATGGTACATATAAGCTTGGTACAGCAAGAGTAGAGCCTACTTATGTCAATGGTATTAATTACTATGACGGTTCAGGGGTAGTTATCAATGGCTCAAGCTTAAGTGTTACAAATCTTTCAGGTTACGATGATGCTTATAATACTAACTCACAAAATTATACAGATTATCAGGGAAATCTTCAGGTAGTTATTACCATTCCTTATTGTCTTACTGATAGCTCAGTAGACCCTAATTTTAAAGGAACTTATAATCATGGTTACATAGGTAGTGTGCATCATTCATACGATTTAGGTGTTTACAATAAACGTTCACAGACATTTACAATACCTACAGTAAACACTAAAGATAATCCTACAAAAATTCCACTTTTACTTATTGAAGCAGATGAGACTTCAGCAAAGCAGGAACTTATATGGTTAGAGACTAATTATATAGGTACTAGTCATCTTGGTTATCAAACAATCGATACAGGGGTAGCTGTGAGTGATATTTCTTTCTTAGATGATTTTGATACCAACCCAAACCCATATATCGAAAGAGACTTTACTTGTAATTCAATGGATTTAGAGGTATTGAGAAAGTTTAATGAAAGTGTATATGCTACTGATGGTTGTTCAAATCCTAATGCTACAGGTAGTTTTGGCTATCCTTTAGTCTTAAAAGTTACAGGTTCTGACCCAGTAACTATTGATGGAGAAGTGTTATATACAAAGTTCAATGTTAAAATTAAAGCTCAAGCACAGCAGGCTTATCGTTCATACAGTGACTTCCTCAATAGTGGTGGTGCTTACTGGTCAGAAGGTTATGGTATGACATCTAGTTATATGATGTGTGTACAAAATTCTTCTTATGAAAAAATTGTAGATTATTATAATGTGTACAATGGAGATAAGGAAAATGCAGAGTTTATTACTACAATTAAAAATGATTCAGGGGTAGTTCCTAGTACTGATAAAGATGGTTGGATTTATAATGGTTATGATTCAGAAGTTGTAGAAAACACATACACAGTAAATCATACAAGAGTAAACAGATATTATATTCAGTCACAGGACAAAACATTCAGTTATAAGTTAAAATATAAAGCTGTGTACGATGATGGTACTCCAGCCGAAGGAATTAGCTTGAAAGGAGAAGTTACAGGTGCTGATGGTTATATTTCAGGGGTAGATACCTACAGTATTACTCTTAAAAATATGCTTGAGAAAGCTGATGGTTCTTGGCAGACAGCTAGTGGAGTAACTAACTACTATGAGTTAAATCCTAACGAAACAGATTCAGTTATTGATTTTACTGGTAATGGTAACAGTTATTCAGTAAAGGCTTCGTGGAGTATTCAAAATCGTGACCAAGTTATCGATACAGATGGCAAACCTAAGTATGCTTCACACTCTTTCACAACAGCACAGAGATATAACGATGCAGAAATCAACAGAGAAGATGATTTCACAAGTGTCTTTGTTCTCAATGTAGGTGCTAAGAAAGATACAAAGGTAGAAAATATTCCTATCAAGGTAAATTACTATTATAAGGAAAATGGAAATAGTACATTAGTTACAAGTGGGGATACTTCGATAAGTGTAACAGTTAAAACAGCTAATGATACAGTTATTGAAGCTCCAAGTTCTTATGAATTGAGTGATTATGATATTACTTCAGGTTTACAGGCTGTAGCAACAAATGCAGGGGTAGATGTAGATGCTCTTAGTCTTGTTAGTTGTTTTGAAGGTGTAGGTCATCCAGCAGCATATAACCAGACACAGAAAGTAGATATGTCAGCTAAGACATTATTAACTACATTTACACCACCAATGTATAGTGAGATTGATGGTTTAAATTATATCAAAAATAATAAGTGGATTGTAAATATAACTCTTAAATCAGCAAACAAAGTAAATGTTACTGTACACTATAAAGATTTGCAGGGAGATACCTTACATGCGGATAATGAGTATCAGTTTGTAGAAGGTGTATCTAAGAAAGAGTATATTGTTGAAGCCATCGATGAGTATGTTCCACTTGGTAGTGTTGATGGTTATATCCCTTATGATTCAGGGGTAGTTCTTAGCAATAGCAGTTCAAAAGGTACAGGCACAAATGGAGCTTACTTAGAGAGTAATTCAGTTACTAAAACAGCTAGTTATGAGCTTACAGTTTACTATGAATATGACCCTTATGTAAGGATTTACAATGTAATTAACTATGATTACGATAATGCATCTTATGTAGGTACAGCATCTTGTAATCCAAATACAAGTTATTTCTTCTCAGTCGGTGACTATGACAAAGTAGATATTCAGGTCAATACAGGTAATGACACAATCGTTGTTCCACAGCTTACAGATAGCAGTCTAAAGCTTAAAGGTTATACGCTTGATGAAGGGGAAACTTACCCAAATAGTTTGAATAAAAATACAATGATTTCTACAGATACTGAAGATATGGTTGTTTATATCTGTTATGTCACTCCAGCTAAGTTGAAAGTTGTAGATGAATTTTACAAGTCAGATGGTACGACATTAGTTTCATCAAGTGTTCGCTCAGAAGATACTTATGACGCAGGTTATGAATATAGTGTTTCTGCTTTATCTTACAGTAACAGGGGTAATTACAAGAACTTATTTGATGAGCCATCTAATAAGTATGGAGTTCTTACAAGCGATACAACAGTCACATTCAAATATAAGGCTTACCCATCATATATCTATGTGTATGATTATTACTTTGATGAAGATGGTAATTTAGTAAATGATATCAGTGGTCAGAGAACTAAGGCTACTGTAGATATAGGAGATACTTATAGCTATACCCCAAAAGTTACAGCAGGTTATGACCTTTGGGAGGATTGCAGCATAGATAATGATGATATTTATGTAGTTGCCACACCGAAGGAAAATTGGTCAGGTACTGTAGAGAAGTCTTATAGTTATATTTATTTCTGTTATAAGGCTAAGACAACAATGTACACATTGACGGTAAAAGACAAATACCTTAATGCTTCAGGGGTAGAAGAGAAAACTGACACTCGTCAGATTTCTAGTTTCCCTAAAAACTCTAAGTATTCTGTATCAGCTTTAAATCCTGATGATTATGAAGTTGTAGGGCAGACAAAATATGAAGGTACTCTTACTGAGGATACAGTTGTTACATTTGTATATCAAAAGAAAGCCAAAAGCTTCAAACTTACTGTAAAGGATAAGTACCTTGATGAGAATGGTGCAGAGGAAAAAACAGATGTTAGACCTACACAGACTATCAAGGAAAATGAAAGTTACAATGTAGATGCTTTAAATCCAGAGGGTTATGATGTAATCGGTGATAAGAGCAAAACAGGGGTAGCTACTTCAGATGTTACCATTGAGTTTGTATATCAGAAGAAAGCATTTACAATTACTGTAAAGGATAAATATCTTGATGCTGATGGAAAAGAAGAGAAAATTGATACAAGACTTACAGAAACAAAAGGTTATGGTTATAGGTATAGTTATAATGCTTTAAATCCCGATGGCTATACTTTGTTAAGCCAGACAACTTACTCAGGTACTCTTACAAAGAATACAGAGGTTACATTCGTTTATCAGAAAGACAAATATTACACAGTCACAGTATTAGATGAATATGTATCTGTCGATGGAGATATTCAGAAAACTGATACACGATTTACTACTTCAAAGAAGATGGGCGAAACATATAGCTATAATGCATTAACTGTAGAAGGTTATGTAGTAACTAGTGAAAGTTCATATTCAGGGGTAGTTAACTCAGATATAACTGTAAAGTTTGTATATCAGGAAGATGCAGCACGTTTTGTCACTGTTAAGGGTTACATTACTTACACAGATGGAACACCTATAGCAAATAAGCGTATTGAAATTCATTCCACACCAAGATATGCAGTTACTGATGAGAATGGTTATTATGAAATCAAAAATGTTGCAGTTGGTGACCACAAATTTAAGATTTTTGCTGATGATACAGATACACCTTTAGTTACATGTGATTTATCTGTAACAAAGCCTGATGAAGATACAGTCAAAGTCACTTTCAAAACAGATGATTGCGAAGTTGAAACTGATACTTCTGTAACAGACGTATTAAAGATTGATGCAATCTTACCACTTTACAAGATTACTGTAAAAGATGAGTATTATGACGGAACTACATTAGAGAAGTCAGATATTCGTGTAGAAAAAACTGTTAAATCAGGTGACTCTTATAGCTTTGATACTTTAAATCCAGATGGTTATACAGTTACATCTGCTTTGAAGTATGAAGGGGTAGCACTTAGTAATCTTACTTTAGTATTTAAGTACACAAAGAAAGTTGCACCGCCTACACCACCAGCTCCAGAGCCTGACCCAGTAAAATACAATGTAAAGGTTATTGATACCTACTATAGTGCTTCAATGGCTTTGATTAAGTCAGAAATCAGGGTAAGTGATACAGTAGTTGAAAATACACCGTATAAGTACGATGCTTTAAACCCAGTAGGTTTTACAGTCACAAGTGATAAGTCTTACTCAGGGGTAGTTACAAAGGATTTAGTTCTTATCTTTACCTATAAGGAAAACGAGAAAGAAGTAGAGCCAAACAAATACAGTCTTAAGGTTATAGATAGCTACTATGATGCAGATGGAAACCTTGAGAAATCTGATGTTCGTGAGAGCAAAGTTGTTACAGAGGGTACAAGTTATTTATACGAAGCTTACAATCCAGCTAAGTATAGTGTAATCGGAGCAACATCTTATAATGGACAGGTTGTAGCGGATACAGTTCTTGAGTTCAAATATCAGGCTGTAAAAGTTCCAGATGAGCCAGAGCCTACACCGACACCAACACCAGAGCCAGAAGAGCCAAAGCCAGACCCTAAAGAATATACAGTTACAGTTATTGATAAATATATTGTAGGTATCAAAAATGTATATAGTGATTCAGTCTTTGGTGGTTTGACTGATAGTAGTAATGTTACTATTCAGAAGATTGAAGGTGCTGATGATTACATTGTAACAGTTGAAAGAGTTGTTAGATGTAAGGATGTCTACAAAGAGGGAGCTACTTATAGCTATAATGCAGAAGCTCCACTTGGTTTCACTGTTATAAGTGATAAGGCATACTCAGGGGTAGTTACTAAGGATATTACTTTAGAGTTTGTATATATGAAAGGTTTTGGTTCTCCAGAAGATATTCCAGAGGAAATCATCAATTCAGACCCAACTCCAGTAGTTCCTTTTGACGAACCTAAAACAGGTGATACTTCAGTACCAGTTCTTCCAATTATTTTCTTTACAGCTATTATCTTTGTAGCCTACAGGAAAAGAAAAAGAGTCTAATCTCTTACAAATAATAGGGCTTCACTCAAAAGAGTGAGGCTCTTTTATTTTTGTCAGTTATTTTCATTTCTGTGTAGTCCTCATAATCAAAATTAACAAATTCTCATTTTTACAAATAAATAAAGCAATCTGAGTATAAAAACCAATATCAAACTTGATTTTCTCAATATCTGATTATACTAATCAAATGCTAGAAGGTTGGTGATGAAAAAATGAAGAGAAGAATACAGAGAAGTAAAGAGAAGTCTGCTAAATATTATAGAAAGTTATTTAAAAAATTGATTTTAGAAAGAAAGGATTTCAGATATGTCTAGCATAGCAAAGCGAAGTATTGTAGTTGCTTCACTTATAGGTGCAGGTATTTATTTACATTTTTCAAATGTGTCAGGGGTAGATACACGAGTTAAGTCTTACATTGCTGAAGAAACCTCTGAAGAAACTATTCAATCACAGGAAACCACTAATCAACCACAGATATTAACCAAGTATTCAGAGTTATATCAAGTCAATAATGATTTAGTAGGCTACATATACCTTGATGATGAGCATGAATACCCAATAGTTCAAAGAAAAGATGACCAGAATTATTACTTATATAAAAACTTCTTTGGAGAAGATGATAAGTCAGGAACCATCTTTTTAAATAGCCAGTGTAATCTTGGAGATAAAGGTATCAGCCTAGTTTATGGACACCATATGAGAAATGGTTCTATGTTTGGAGATATTTCTGAATTACAACCTCAGAGTAGACTTCAATTAGATACTATCTTTGAAAGCTGTGAGTATGAAGTTGTAGGTTCCTGTATCTGTAATCTTGATGATGACTTTAAATATTACAGCTATGTTGGACAGCAGTCGAGTTACAGTTTCGAGGTCTGGAAACAAAATATGTCAAGCAAATGTTTGAGGGGTAGTCTTAATTCTCTTACAAGAGATGATGCGATAGTAGAGCTTAGTACATGTAGTTATGAACATAAAAATGATAGATTGGTAGTCATTTTAAAGGAGGTTTGATAGAGATGGCATTAAAGGTTAGAGACCCTAGCAATAAAGCAAAAGCTGTAGAGGTAAATGCAAGTGATTCAGGGGTAGTTAATTCCTCAACTGAAATTGAGGAGTTAAAGAAAAAATTATATACTGACCCAGTTCTTGGTTGTAGAAACAGAGCAGCATTCGAGGAGATGTCAAAAGACTATAGTGGTGTTGGAACTTATTTTAGTATTGATATCAACAATCTTAAATTTGTAAATGATAACTTCTCTCATGAAAAAGGCGATGAGTTATTAAAGATAGTAGCTGATATTGGTGTTTCAATTTGGGGAGATAATTTCTTCAAGATTGGTGGAGATGAAGATGGAGTTTATTACCCAGAGGTAATACCTGTTGAACAATGCGAGTCTTGGATGGAGCAGTTTAAAGATTTGGTAGAAAAAGCTGATGAAGAACATCCAGACTTCCCAGTTGCAGCAGCTATTGGATATTCTTTTTCAGACTCAGGGGTAGACCTCAAAACGATAATAAATGAAGCTGACCAGATGATGTATGAAAATAAGCGAGCCTACAAAGAAAGCCACCCAGAATATGATATGAGACGAGCTAAAGTAACAATAGATACAGTAAAGCAAGCCATTGAAGATGGTACGTTTCATGAATATGTAGAGCAGATGCGAACAGAAAAAGGCGAAGAGCCAAAACCAAAGCCTGTAATAGAGGAAATTGATGAGGGTTTCGATGCTGTTGAAGAAGATGTCGCTGAGAATATGAAAGACATGTGGAAGTGTTCAGGGGTAGAAATCGATGAGTCAGTTGACTCTATTGCAGAGGATGAATTACCTGTACTAGTAAAGAGACCACTTTCATCTGTCCCAGAAGTATATGAGGACTTGAGTGCAGCACATGAGGAAGAAGCCTATCGTGAGGAAGAATTTTCAAAGAAAGTAAATCCAATATTACACGAGACTACAAAGAAAGCTGTAGCTGAAGCTGTAAAAGCTCAAAACGATAAAATGAAATTAGAAGTTTCAGAGGTACTCCAAGACGAAGTTTCAAGTCGACTTAGTAAATACGAAAGACGTAGACGAAGACGTGATTTGAAAGAAAAAATAAGTTGGGTAATAAAAGCAATAATAATTGTTTTAGTTACACTAATTGTATTTGGCAACAAACAGATGAGAATGCGAATTTCTATTGTAGCTAAGGATGCAGGTGAATTAATATCTGACCTCTTGCAAGGTAAAGAAGCCAGCAGTAATAAGTTGGTAGAGGATTTATTCAAAGACTGGGGTAGCGATATCAATAAAATAAACACCATAGATACAACAAAAGACAAAGGTTTTGATATTAATAGTGAGGAAGGAGCAGAAAGCAATGAGTAAACAGGATTTTATTGAAAGTCACAAGGAAAAATTACTACAGATTTATAAAGAAAAATCAGGTAGCGAAGAAGGTTTTGAGCAGTGGATCACAACACCAGAGGCTGATGAAATTATAAGTAATTTAATTCAAATTTCAGAAGCTATCAGGGGTAGTTCTGAAGTCGATAAGAAACTTCGGGACATTTATAAAGATTATTACAGTCTTTCAGGTCTTTTGTTCGAAGCAGATTATCAGAAATGGTTACAGTCAGAAGATGCACAGGTAGAGTTAAAACAAATTAAGGAGGAGAGCATGAGTAAAGCAGATGAATTTCCTAATCCAGATAACAGTTTGGGTGTAAATATCTTTAATGATATGCCATTAGATAAGCAGTTGTTTATAAATGAAAACAGAAGTAAGTTAGAAGCTATATATAGAGTAAATCATATTTTGGGTTCTGATGATGATTTTGAGTATTGGTTAAAAGATGATACAGATGGTGTTGTAGCTTTTCTTATGCAAGCACCTAGTGATGTTCTTACTTGTATAGCCAATGAAGCAGTTTTTGAAACTGAAACAAATGATATATTCAGTCAATCAGGGGTAGACCCTATTAAGGCTTCACTACATAGGATTTCACAGGGAGTCAAGGAACCAGAGGATAGAAAAATTGATGATTTACTTGACAAGGAAGGTGAGCCTGCTTGGGAGTTACCATTCAATGGTTGTGAAGATATGATGCAAAACGTTCAGTTAAATGAATTAGCATTAACTTGTATGCAGAACATTGAGGAGCTTGGTAAATTGTATCGCAGAGCAGGAGATAAACACTTCTCAAAAGAGGCTAGGTTGTTTGATTTACTGGTAGCTTATATTAAGAATGTCAAAAAAGCAGAGGATGCCTATGAAGATTTAAATTTCATTCTTCAGGGGTAGTAAATGTTAGTCCTATGGATAATACTTCTTCTTTCGGCAGTGTTTCACTTTATTTTGGTAAAAGCCTTGAAAAGGCTTAGGAATGATTATCTGCACTTCAAAGGTCAAAGAGGTATTGATGAAGAATATAAGGCTTGGAGGACATTGATTCTCCAAGCAATATTTGAAAATTTTATGGTGTTTGTTGTTATAGCAGTAATAATATTCACAATTTTAACAGGAAGGTAGGTAGTAACTATGACAGAAAAGGAAATGGCAAGCAAAGCTGTTAGCACAGAGGCAGTCAATGAGGGTGTAGAACAGGCTTTCAAAGGGGTAGGCACTGGAGAGCATATTGATGAACAGGTAGGCACAACTGTAGAAGTAGCTGGTGTAGCAGCAGAAGCTGAGGATTTGGATGCTACAGTTGATAAACTAAATAAGAAAATCAAGCATACTAAGATAGCTAGTATTATTGTTTGGTTAGCTTGTGCAGGATTATTCATTGGTCGTTTTATTCTCTAAAGGTGGTGATAGCATGGATAAAGATTTAGAAAAGAAGGTTAGAGAGCTTGGTGCTATTGAAAGAGCCTATGATTCAGAGGATTGGCGAAAGAGTGAGAATTTAGCCAAAGTTGTTATTATGAATGAAAACTATGAAGATAGCCTTGAAAGTATCCGCAGTTTGAAGAAAAAACTGAAAGCTAACAGGGGTATCCTTATAATAGGTATTATTGTTTTTCTTATTTTACTTTTATATATGATTTATACAGCATTTAATAAACCAGTGCCAGTTCAGCCAGCAGTTGCAGAGCCTGAGCCACAAATTATTACTCAGCATATAGTTAATAAAAATCTAGTATTTGCATTAGATATTCCAAGCGTGTCTATAGATAGTTATTCAATAGGTGATTTACTTGATAATAAAAAGTCAGTTAACTTATCTGATGGTTGTTTATATGAAAATTATGGTGCAGATGGTTGGGAATGCGTTTTAGGTAAGTCACATCAACATGATTTAGATACAGGGTTAGTTGTCTATAAGGTTTCTGACTTAGAGAAAGCAATTGCTTCAACTCCAAAGGTTTACAGCTTTGTAGATAGCTTACCTACAGCATCAGGCAGTACAAAAGAAATGCTTGTTGGTTCTATTACAGGAGATGATGAAACTATCAAAGTTTATAATAAAGACATAGCTTCAAAGTCAAATGTGCAGGAGAGTGATTTAGTAGCTAAAGTTGATACAACTGATTTTAGTTTTACATTCTATGAAAAGGTAGATGAAAATGAAATAAAAGAAGTTATTTCAAAAGTATTCAATGAGGGTGGTTACAATGTTAACTTTTCTGATGAAACTACAGTTAAAGATGCTCTTGCCGAAGTATTTAACCAATTAAAAGAGCTAAATGTGAAAATGTCTTACAGTTATGGTGATTTAGCCTATGATTACTATGATAGTGCAAAGACAGATGGTGATGTAAAAATTTTCACTAAATCAGGGGTAGATGAAGTTCCTGAGTACATTTACAATTACACTGTTACTGATGCGGAAGTTATTTATAACACACTTGCATGTGCTTATTATTATGGATGGGAGTGATAAGTTATGGATAAGGGTATGAAAAAAGATGTAGAAAGACTTGGACAGGCATCAAGGCTTATCGAAGAGGAACAAATGCATGGGGATAATATTGCAGGTATTATTGAAATCAATGAGAGAACAGAAGATACAAATGAACTTATTACCAAACTTACAAAGAAACTCAAGGTTTGGAAGGGAGTTCTTATAGCAGGTATCGTAGTTTTCATTTTAATACTTCTATATATGCTATTTACAGGGGTAGTTCATAAAGAGCCAACTCCAGTAGCTCCAGATTATAAGAAGTCAGACTCTAATATTTCTACAGAAGTTACCAAAGTAGAAGAACCGAGGGATGAAACAATCTACTGGTATTATAAAAATTTAGCCCCAGATATCGATGTATCGCAGATAGAAACTTCTACGGTGCATGGTATTTATAATCAAGGTTATGATGTTTGTTATCTTGGTTATAAGACAGATAAGTATTGGGGAGATATGCTTTACCCAAATGCTGATTCTGTATCTCCTTTAAATATAGATGCTGTTCCAGATGGTAAAGTTTATTTATTGGATAGCTTGACAGAACAGTATAATTCAACTCAAAGAACATATGAGAAACTTGATGAGGAGATATCATACACACCAGTTACTGAGGCACAAGATTACAATTTTTGTTGTGCTTTAGCTATAAATGATAAGGATACTCTTGTTGCAGCAGATAGTATCTTGTTTGAATTTTATAATGAAGCTTCTTTACAGGGTATAGAGTCTACGCAAGCTTATGGAGAGTCAGGCTTAGTTATCACAGTATATGATGATGTAAGTGATTCAGAAATCCGATCAGGGGTAGAAGCAGTTCTTGACTCATATAGCAATAAAGAAATGTTTTATCTTGGTGATACAGATGTATTTGATAAGGCAGTTGAGCAATTCAGTTATTTAGGTGACAAGGTAAAGGTTTCTTATATTTCAAAGGATAAGAAGTCAACCGATAATGAAGCTCCTGCTGATACAAAGGTTACAAAAACCTATATCATCAAGATTTATGATTTGTTGGAAAGTATGATTCAAATGGCAGCATTAAATCATTGGTATTGATATGATAGGGCATCGGGCAGTTGCTCGGTGTCCTACAGTTTTTGAAAAGGTTTTTAGATTGAAAAATAAGAAGTTTTTAAATATGTTATTTGCTTCAATAAATAAAAAAGAAGTGTGTAAAAACTTCAAGGTTATTTGCTTAACCTAGTCTTTATGGAGCAAGGAAATGTAATTTGAATTTTTGGAAAAATAATTGTGAGAGGTAGGTATTTGTTATGCTAGTTAATA
>ERZ779843.2020-NODE-2020-length-20882-cov-6.033178_pt1 | contig 20882 bp, 20 predicted proteins | sample MGYA00511560_ERZ779843 | MGnify/ENA primary metagenome ERZ779843 (study PRJEB29588, sample SAMEA2158062) | human gut metagenome | biome: human gut; feature: human-associated habitat; material: faeces | place: Denmark | collected 2008/2010 ... | reverse complement strand
GCCAGCTTGCCCACCTCCAGCGTCAGGGGACGGCCGGCCAGATCCATCTCATACTTGTGGTAGCCGGGGAACTGACGATGGGTGATAATGGTTGACATAAGATTGCTCCTTTACTCAGATGCTCGGGAGCGGCTCTTTTCGTATTTGAAAGCATGTCCGAGATTCGGGCACAGTTTCAAACACAAAAAGCAACAGCCCCCGGCGAAAAATGACTTAAAATTCGCAGAAAAGGGTGACGGAGAACCGCTCCGTCACCCTCATTGCTTCTTACTTTCTGATACCCAGCTTGGCGATCAGGGCACGATAGCGCTCAATGTCCTTCTTCATCAGGTAGTCGAGCAGGCTGCGGCGCTTACCGACCATCTTCAGCAGACCACGGTTGGAGTGCTTGTCCTGGGGGTTGGCGCGCATGTGCTCGGTGAGGATGTTGATACGCTCGGTGAGGATCGCGACCTGGACCTCGGGGGAGCCAGTGTCGGTCTCGTGGGTACGGTTGGCCTCGATCACGGCCGTCTTCTGATCTTTACGCAGCATTGTGTGTTTCCACCTTTCAAAAAATTCTCCGTGAACTGCGCCCTGGGAGTGGTGAAATCCTCCGCGGAACGAAGTCCCGGAATTGCGCACAAATTCACGTGCTGAACAAGTTTACCATAGGAATGTGCGGTTGTAAAGAGAAAAATGCAAAAAATTCCTTATTTTTATAAAAGGAGCGGGGAAAAGAGGCGGAAAATATTTTTTTGAAAGGGGATTGACAGAGAGAAACGGCCGTGTTATCCTAACTGTACTAACACACATAGTACAGTTGGTACAGTTCGGAGGAACGTTATGAAGGTCATCAAGAAGGTAGTAGCCGCCCTGATGGTGCTGGGAGCACTGGCGGCGCTGACGGTGGGCGTGGTTTTGAAGCCGGGCCGGAAAGGAGACGAAACATGATGCTGTTTGGTTTTGCGGGGATCGCCGCCATCGTGGGTCTGATTTTTGCCGCTGTTGTTCTGGTGTCCGTGGCCTTGCAGCCCTGAGCGCGGGGCGGATGCGATGAGTGCGTTGTTTTTGCTTGGTATCGCAGGCGCGGTACTGCTGGTTATTTTGCTGACAGCGGTGATCCTGCACCGCTGATCGAACATTCCTCAGAAAGGAGAGGCACATGTGCTGACATTGAATTACCGGGATTCCCGTCCCATTTATGAACAGATCAAGGACGGTCTGCGGCGGATGATCGTCACCGGGGCCATGGCTCAGGACGAAAAGCTGCCGTCGGTCCGGGCGCTGGCCACCCAGCTGTCCATCAATCCCAACACCATCCAGCGGGCCTATAACGAGCTGGAAGCGGAAGGCTATATTTACTCCGTGGCGGGAAAGGGCAGCTTCGTCAGCGGTACGGCGGACGCCGACGCTGTCCGGCGGGAAACGCTTCGGGCGGATGTGAAAAAACTGCTGAATGAGCTGCGGTATCTGGGCGTGACGGAAGCGGACGCTGCGGCGCTCATCGAGGAGGTATACGAGCAATGATCGAAGTGAAAAACGTCGTCAAGACCTTTGACGGCTTTGCCGCCCTGAATGACGCGACCCTCAGTGTGCCCACCGGAGCCGTCTATGGACTGGTAGGGCCCAACGGCGCGGGCAAGTCCACCATCATCCGCCACCTCACCGGTATTTTCCGGCAGGACAGCGGCACCGTGCGGCTGGGCGGCGAGGATGTGTGGGAAAACGCGGCGCTGAAGGCCAAGATCGCCGCCATTCCCGATGATTGGTACTATTTCAATTCCGCAGGCATCGGGGACATGATGCGGTTCTACAAGGGATTCTATCCCAATTTTTCCACGGAGCGGTATGAAAAGCTGCGGGAAGTGTTTGAACTGGACGAAAAGCGGCCTATCCGGCGGTTTTCCAAGGGTATGCAGAAGCAGGCGGCCTTCTGGCTGGCTCTGTCCGCCATGCCGGATTATCTGATCCTGGATGAGCCTGTGGACGGTCTGGATCCGGTGATGCGCCGTCAGGTGTGGAGCCTGATGATGGGCGATGTGGCGGAGCGGGGCACCACGGTGCTGGTATCCAGCCACAACCTCCGGGAGCTGGAGGACGTGTGCGACCATGTGGGCATCATGGACCACGGCCATGTGCTGCTGGAGCGGAGTCTGGCCCAGTTGCAGGATAACATGGTGAAATTGCAGGTGGTGTTCCCTGACGGCATGGAGGACGTTCCGGCGGAGCTGCCGGTGCTTCACGCCTCGAAGCTCGGCCGGGTGCATACCCTCATCATGCGGATGAACGCGCAGGAGGCCACGGAGCGGCTGATGGCTTACAGCCCGCTGCTGGTGGACGCGGTGCCCCTGACGCTGGAGGAGATCTTTATTTACGAATTGGGAGGTGCAGACTATGCGGTCAAAGACATCGTGCTTTAACAGCACCCTTTTCCGGAAAAACCTGTCCCGGTACTGGCCGCTGTGGGGCCTTGCCTCCTTCGGCGGGGCCATGTTCCCCTTGGCGATGCTGCTGGAGCTGCTGCACAACGGGTTCCGGTTCTGGTCACCTCTGGAGACCAGACAGGCTTATTACACTGTGCTGTCCTACGGGGTGCCGGTTATTTCCATCGTGTACGCCATTTTGTGCGCCATGGCGGTGTGGAGCTATCTTTACAACGCCCGCAGCGTGGGAATGATGCACACGCTGCCCGTCCGCCGGGAAGGACTGTTTGTCACCAACGTGCTGTCCGGCCTGACGATGATGGCCATTCCCTACGCCGTCACCGGCGTTTTGCTGGTGCTGGTGTCGCTGCTGTTCGGCGGCTTTGAGCCGGTGGGCGTGCTGGTGACGGTCTTAGGCGTTATGGGGGAGAGTTTGTTCTTCTTCGGCCTTGCTACCTTCTGTGCCTTCATCGTGGGCAACGTGTTCATGCTGCCCACTCTTTACGGACTGCTGAACTTCATCGCCGTGCTGACGGACTTCATGGTGAACCTGTTGGCGCAGGGCTTCTGCTTCGGCCTGAACAGCAGCTATTCCGGTACCGTGGAGTGGCTCAGCCCCGTGGTATACCTCATACAGAAGATCTCTCCCAACAGCACCTACGAGACCCAGTGGGTGACGGATCGACTGGGCGGTCAGCGGTATGAGACCAGTGTGCTGACCTCCGTGACGCTGGAAAACGGCTGGCTCATCGCCGCCTATGCCGCCGCGGGTGCGGCGCTGCTGGGACTGGCGTGGCTGCTGTACCGCAGACGCCGCAGCGAGAGCGCCGGGGACGTGGTGGCCGTGGGCTGGATGAAGCCGGTGTTCCGGTACGGCTGCGCCGTCTACGCCGCCATTTTAGGCGGACGGCTGCTGTACGCCCTGCTGTGGGAGAGCTTTCAGAGCGGCCAGTACTTCACGCTCCTGCCTTATGATCTTGTGCATGATCGCGGGCGGCGCTATTGGCTATTACGCGGCGTCCATGCTGCTGGCGAAAACGCCCCGGGTGTTCAAGACCACCTGGAAGGGGATGCTGGCGGTGGCGCTGGGCTGCGCGGCCCTGTGCGGCGCTATGAAGTACGACCTGTTCGGCGTGACCCGCCGGGTCCCCGCGCCGGACAGCGTGAAGCTGGTGAACGTCTACGCCGCCGGCAGCAATTATTACCTGACCCCCGGGAAGGACGACGCCCTCATCGAGAAGGTTCGGACGCTGCACCAGACCATTATCGACGATAAGGATTACATTCTGGGATACCGTTCGAGAACTGACTATGCTTTCGACGTCGATACTGCCAGTACGGAAATGGCTGTGGAGGACGCCGGGGCGCAGTCAACCATAAGCAATATCCGGATCACCTATATGCTCAACAGCGGGCTGAAGGTGGAGCGGCGGTACAGCCTGTATCTGACCCCTGACCGCATGGCACGGGAGGGCACCTATGACTATCTGCTGGATCAGCTCATCAACAGCCCGGAGATGCGCCAGAAGCGTATCCGCTGGCGGGATGAGGGGTTCCAGCTGGATGGAGCGTGGATCGACACATGGAGGGATTACAGCGATCTCAGCAGCCGGGAGGTGGGCCTGATCTTAGACGCCGTGGCAAAGGACGCGGAAAATGGGGACTGGGGCGTGTATAACTGGTTCCAGGCGGATAACGACGCCGACAGCTATGAGATCCAAATTCATTTCCAATACAAGCTGCCGGAGAGCCAGTTCGACAGGGCCTATGATGCGATCCAAGTCAACGTCAAGGAGGGCATGACGGAGACGATCCAGACATTGAAGGAGCTGAAATTGATCACCGACGCCGATCTGGTCACCAACCGGGAACGGTATCCGTGGCAGTACGCCAAGGGCGGCTGGGACCAATATGGGCAGTTCCATATGAGCCCCGAGGAATATTATGACCGGTACGGCGAGTACCCGGCGGGGTGGTTCGGTACGGAGAGTGATGATTCGTCCACGGAGACGGAAACCGCTCCCGCCGTGGATGACAGCCACAGCCCCAGCATGTCCGCCGGAGCGGAGGCCGCCGGTCTCGGCATCATCGGCGGGGCGGACGGTCCCACGGTGATGGTGACAACCGCGGCCTGACATAGACCGTACCGCAAGGACGCTCCCCGGCGGGAGACCGCCGGGGAGACAGGATCTGAGAATATACGATATGAATGAGCATACGTTTTTTGAGTGGAAACGCTCCGAAAGACTGACGGCGGCGCTGGCGCTGGTGTTCTGCCTGCTGGGTTTGGGGCTTCAACGCCTGCCGGGGGTGGGCTTTTCCGGAAAGCTGAGCTGGGGACTGGCGCTGGTCTGTCTGGTGCTGCTGGGCCTGAGCCGGTTGAGCCGCCGCCACCGGGGGTGGAAGATTTTGCTGCGGATCGCCCAAATAGGACTGGCGGCGCTGGTTCTGGGCTTGTCGGCGGTGGAGGTCTGGGTCATCCGGGCCGGACACCGGGACGAGTCGGCCCAACCAGCGGACGTTGTCATCGTTCTGGGGGCCGGGGTCAACGGCACCACGCCCTCCGTGGCCCTGCAAACCCGCATCGACGCGGCGGAGCGGTATCTCAAGGCGCATCCGGATATCCCGGCGGTGCTGTCCGGGGGACAGGGGGCGGGAGAGGATATCTCCGAGGCGCGGGCCATGTATGACGCGCTGACGGCCCGGGGCATCGACCTGGAGCGGCTGATCTTAGAGGAGCAGTCCGCCAATACCCGACAGAACCTGCAAAATTCTCTGGCGCTGCTGCCGGATCACTACCATAAATCGGTGGCCATCGTCACCAACGATTTCCACATGGGGCGGGTGCGGCTGCTGCTGAACGCCGCCGGACCCGGCAGGGTGGTGCAGGTCCCGGCGAAGCTGCCGTGGTGGTGGCTCAGTGCCAACTATTACCTGCGGGAGAGCTTCGCCGTGGTGAACGATCAGGTGGTGCGGCCTCTGCTGGCTTAAAATTTTTAAAAATTTTTTGGAAAAATGTGCAACAAAATCGGTGTTCAAATCGTCTTATAGGTACAGGAACAAAAAACGCTCCAAGGGGCGCTGAAGGAGTCATGTGTGTATGAAAGGAGAAGCACGCACTATGGAAACGACAATGACCAGGGAACCGATCTGGAAGCTGTGGGTAGATACCCAGCGCCGTGTGGTGTCCTTTCATGAGGAGGCCGGTTCTCAACTGATGGAATTCCGGGACCGGGAGATGTTTTTGCGGTGTATCGACGGATACACGGCCCAGCTCTACCGATATCAGTGACATGAAGCTTATCAAGCGGGTATGACCTTCCACTATCAGCGGAAGGTCATACCCTTTTTTGCGTCAAAGAGCAGGATGATCCATATGAAAAACAACAAATAAATCGAAAAAAAGAGGAACCGATTCTGTTTGTTTGGGGTTGCTTCTGAAAGGGACTGATAGTATGATAAAGGTATCACTTTTAAAACGGAGGTAGAGAGAAGTATGAACCGACTCTTCAAAAAGACCCTGTCCCTGATGCTCGTCATTGTCATGACGGTATCTCTGGGGGTTTCCGCCGCAGCTGCGGATCAGACAGGGGCCGCGCAGGCTGAGGGCCCGCTGGGTATCGTCAGCGCTATGAGCGTGGAACTGAACGCACTGGTGGAGGCGACCAAGATCTCCAAGACGGAAGAGATCGCAGGCAACACCTTTTATGAGGGCGTCCTCAACGGCGTGGATGTGGTGCTGGTCAAGGCCGGTATCGGCAAGGTGCTGGCGGCGTCCTGCGCTGAGACCCTCATCGACACCTATCATGTGGGCGGCATCGTCTTTACCGGCATTGCCGGCGGCGTGGGCGACGACGTGAACGTGATGGACATGGTCATTGCCACAGAGCTGGTGCAGCATGACTACGGCACCGAGACCAACAGCGGTTTTGAGTGGAACGGCAAGGCCGGCAGCAATCAGGAGACCGGCATGATCCCTGTGGACGAGAGCCTTTCCAAGATCGCTTATGATTCTGCCTGCACCGTGCTGGGCGCGGAGAAGGTCCATCAGGGCGTGATCGCCACCGGCGACCAGTTCATTTCCAGCGAGTCCTATGTCAAGGAACTTCAGACCAAGTTCAACGCACTGGCCTGCGAGATGGAGGGCGCTTCTGTGGCCCGCGTGGCGGACGAGTTCCATGTGCCCTGCGCCATTCTGCGCTGCATGAGCGACAAGGCCGACGGCATTGCCCATGATACCTATGCCTTCAACTACACTGAGGCTTCCAATACCTCCGCCTCTGTGGTGAAGGAAATGCTGAACACCATTGCTAAGGATCGGGTCGCGCTTCCCGCTGCCAAGGATGTCGCAACAAAGGACACCACGCCTCGTACCGCCATCATCAGCGCCATGAGCGTGGAACTGAAGGCTCTTGTGGATGCCGCCGACATCCAGAAGGAAACCGTGATCGGAAGCAAGACCTACTATGTGGGTAAGCTCAATGGCGAGGACGTGGTACTGGTTCAGGCCGGCGTCGGCAAGGTCCTCTCTGCCAACTATACCGCGGCCCTGCTGAATAACTTCACGGTCAAGGGCGTTGTCTTTACCGGCATTGCCGGCGGCGTGGGCGATGACGTGAACGTGATGGACATGGTCATCGGCACCAGCCTTGTGCAGCATGACTACGGCACTGAGACCAACAACGGCTTCGTTTGGAACGGCGAAGCCGGCAGCAATCAGGAGACCGGCATGATCCCCGTGGATGGCACCCTTTCCAAGATCGCTTACAACGCTGCCTGCGATGTGCTGGGCTCTGCCAAGGTCCATCAGGGCGTGATCGCCACCGGCGACCAGTTTATCTCCAGCGAGTCCTATGTCAAGGAGCTTCAGACCAAGTTCGACGCACTGGCCTGTGAGATGGAGGGCGCTTCCGTGGCCCGCGTCTGCGATCAGTTTGGCGTACCCTGCGCTATTCTGCGCTGCATGAGCGATAAGGCAGACGGCATTGCCCACGACACCTATGCCTTTAACTACACCGAGGCTTCCAACACCTCCGCATCCGTGGTACAGGAAATGATGAAGACCCTCAGCACTACGCTGCCCTTCACGGATGTGAAGAACACCGACTGGTGCTTCAGCGAAGTGGCGCGGGTCTATGCTGACGGCATCATGGGCGGCACCTCCAACACCACATTCAGCCCCGCCGGTACCCTGACCCGTGGTCAGGTGGTGGCGATGCTGTACCGTATGGCCGGCAGCCCCGCTGTTACTGCCAATACTACCGGCTTTTCCGATGTGGACAACGGCGCGTACTATGCTGATGCCGTAAAGTGGGCCTCCGGCAAGGAGATCGTGGGCGGCTATGCCGACGGCACCTTCGCGCCCAACCGTGCCATCACCCGTGAGCAGCTGGCTGCTATCCTGTACCGCTACGCCAAGGCCAACGGCGCGGACATCAGTGTGGGTGAGGACACCAATCTGCTGAGCTACAAGGATTTCCAGAGCGTCGGCCAGTATGCGGTGCCTGCTCTGCAGTGGGCTGTGGGCAGCGGCCTGATCGGCGGCACCACCAATGCGACGCTGTCTCCCAAGGGGACGGCAACCCGGGCACAGGCCGCTGTGATCCTGGTTCGTTTCGTCGGAATGACCGCCGCGAAGTAATTTCACCAGTTCCTCTGCACCGGCTCCGCCCTTGGGCGGGGCCGGTTTTTCCGCGGGAAGCGGTTGGAACGGAAAAGTCTGTATTTTCCGGGGAAAAACCGGGAAAATACGGTTGACAAACGGTGAAAATGTGATATGATAACCGAGTAACTGGATATTTGGCGAAGAAAAGGAAGAGTAGCCGGTCGAAAGTCTGTAAAGAGAGCCGCCGTTTGGTGCGAGGCGGACAGGCGCGGCGGTGAAAATCACCTTGGAGCCTCCTGCTGAAAGACGACGCGAGTAAGCGTGGACGTGTGACGGGCGTTATTCCGTCAGCCTGTAATGGCAGGCGTGAGTGGCCGCGCTCCGCAAGGGGACCGGCAAGAAGAGTGGTACCGCAGAGTGTTTTCAAACGCTTTGTCTCTGAGTTCAGAGGCAAAGCGTTTTTTGTTTTGCGTGAAGGAGGATTGCCTGTGGAGTGTCCTGTATGCGGTAAGCCCATGGAAGAGGGATACCTTTCCAGCAAAGGCCCTGTGTTCTGGTCGGAGGAGGTCTCCGGATTTTCCCTGCCGACCCGGTCGGGAGATGTGCTGCTGGGAAAAGCTATGGGGCTGCTGCGGCCTAAAGCCTACCTCTGCCGGAACTGCCGGACGGTTACGGTCAAATACTGAAAGACAAAGGAAACTTACAAATATAAAAGGAGACGCATCATGGATTACAACAAGACCATCAATCTGCCCAAGACCGACTTCCCCATGCGGGCGGGTCTGCCCAAGCGGGAGCCGGAGATGCTCAAGCGCTGGGAGGACATGGACCTCTACAACGAGCTGCTGAAGAAGAACGAGGGTAAGCCCCGCTTCTCCCTTCACGACGGCCCTCCGTTCTCCAACGGCAGCCTCCACATGGGCCACGCCCTGAACAAGTCCCTGAAGGACATCATCGTCCGGTCCTACGCCATGCGGGGCCGGTACACACCCTATATCCCCGGCTGGGATAACCACGGTATGCCCATCGAGAGCGCCATCATCAAGGAGCAGAAGCTCAACCGCAAGGCCATGAGCGTGTCTGACTTCCGTACCGCCTGCCACGCCTATGCCGAAAAGTATATCGGCATCCAGATGGAGGGCTTCAAGCGCCTGGGCGTAGTGGCCGACTGGGAACACCCCTACAAGACCATGAACCCCAGCTTTGAGGCCGAGGAGGTCAAGGTCTTTGGCGAGATGTACAAGAAGGGCTACATCTACAAGGGCCTGAAGCCCGTGTACTGGTGCTACCATGACGAGACCGCTCTGGCTGAGGCTGAGATCGAGTATCAGGATGATCCCTGCACCACCGTGTATGTGAAGTTCCCCATGCATGACGATCAGGGCAAGCTGAGCCATCTGGACAAGTCCAAGCTGAACTTCGTGATCTGGACCACCACCATCTGGACCCTGCCCGGCAACCTGGCCATCGCGCTGCATCCCTCCGAGAGCTATGCCGTGGTGAAGAACAACGGCAACGGTGAGATGTATATCATGGCTGAGGCCCTCACCGACAAGGTGATGGGCGTGGCGGGCATCTCCGATTACGAGATCGTGGAGACCCACGAGGGCGCCTTCTTTGAGAATATGCTGGCGGACCATCCCTTCCTGCCCAAGACCAGCCGTCTGGTGCTGGCCGACTATGTTACCATGGATTCCGGTACCGGCTGCGTCCACACCGCCCCCGGCTTCGGCGCGGATGACTATCAGACCTGCAAGCGCTACGGCATGGACATGGTGGTGCCTGTGGACGATCAGGGCCGCCACACCGACTATGCCGGCAAGTACGCCGGGATGGTGGTGGAGGAGTCCAACCCTGTCATCCTGAAGGATATGAAGGAGTCCGGCGCTCTGCTGGCCAGCGAGGAGATCGTCCATAGCTATCCCCACTGCTGGCGCTGCAAGCACCCCATCATCTTCCGCGCCACGCCCCAGTGGTTCTGCTCTGTTGACGCTTTCAAGGACGAAGCCTGCGCCGCCTGCGACGAGGTCCGCTGGGTCCCCGGCTGGGGTATCGACCGCATGAAGAGCATGATCCGGGAGCGCGCCGACTGGTGCATTTCCCGTCAGCGCCGTTGGGGTCTGCCCATCCCTGTGGTGTACTGCAAGGACTGCGGCAAGCCCGTGGTGACCGACGAGACCATCGCCGCCATTTCCGAGATGTTCGGCAAGGAAGGCTCCAACGCCTGGTTCGACAAGGACCCCGCCGATTTCCTGCCCGCCGGTATGACCTGCCCCCACTGCGGCGGCAAGAGCGGCTTCGAGAAGGAGACCGACACGCTGGACGGCTGGTTCGACTCCGGCTCCACCCACTATGCCTCCATGAAGCGGGATCAGAACTTCTGGCCTGCCGATATGTATCTGGAGGGCCTCGATCAGTACCGCGGCTGGTTCCAGTCCTCTCTGCTGACCGCCGTGGGCGCCTTCGGCAACGGTGCGCCCTTCAAGGAGTGTGTCACCCACGGCTGGACCGTGGACGGCGAGGGCAAGGCCATGCACAAGTCTCTGGGCAACGGCGTGGACCCCGCTGACATCTTCAACAAGTACGGCGCGGACATCCTGCGTCTGTGGGCGGCTTCTGCCGATTACCACGCCGACGTGCGCTGCTCCGACGCCATCTTCAAGCAGCTCTCTCAGAACTACCTGAAGTTCCGCAACACCGCCCGGTACTGCCTGGGCAACCTGGACGGCTTTGATCCCAACAATCTGGTGGCTCCCGCCGACATGCTGGAGCTGGATCGCTGGGCCGTCACCCGTCTGAACGCCCTGATCGAAAAGTGCGCTCAGGCGTACAATGACTACGAGTTCCTGGTGGTGACCCACGCCGTCAACGATTTCTGCGTGGTGGAGCTGTCCAACTTCTATCTGGACATCATCAAGGACCGGCTGTACTGCGATGAGACCGACGGTCTAGCCCGCCGCAGCGCCCAGACGGCCCTGTATCTGATCCTGGATACCATCACCAAGATCATGGCCCCCATTCTGTGCTTCACCGGCGACGAGATCTGGCTGGCCATGCCCCACAAGGCGGGTGACGACGACCGGAACGTGCTGTTCAACGATATGAACGGTGTGTTTGCCGACTACGCTCTCTCCGCTGACGAGATGGCCAAGTGGGAAAAGATCATCGAGGTCCGCGACGCCGTCAACGGCGCGCTGGAGACCGCCCGTGCCGAGAAGAAGATCGGCAAGAGCCTGGAGGCCGATGTGGCCCTGACCGTCCCCGCCGAGGACGCCTTCCTGGCGGAGATGGACGGCGCTGCTCTGGCGGATCTGCTGATCGTCTCCAAGGTGGAGGTCACTGTGGGCGGCGAGTTGGCGGTTTCCGTCAGCGAGGCTGCCGGTACCAAGTGCCCCCGCTGCTGGAAGCACAGCACCGCAGCGGACGAGAACGGCCTGTGCCCCCGCTGCGCCAGCGTGATCGCAAAGTGCGCTGACTTCGGCGAGGTCTAAGCGTCTTATCCAATTCAAAAGTATACGAAACACCCCCGGTGTGCATCCGCGCACCGGGGGTGTTTTTGCTTGGGGGGGGGACAATAGCGAAACGGCGTGACTGAGCAGCTGGAAAAAACGAATTGATCTATGATCGAGAGAGGACGTCCGGGTAGAAAGTGGTTCGGACTTTTCTCGCATATTTCAAAGCCGCGGTAGACTTGTTATAGACTTTGTGGTATCATAAGTATGAAAAAAGAGCGGCAAATCGAAAGCTATGGAGGCGGCGCTATGCGTAAAATGACAGTAAAACAAGCCAGAAAAGTGAGAGACGCGCTGATGATTGGCGGTACCATAATTGTGCTGCTGGCATATTTTTGGAAACCTTTTGTTTGCGTTGGCGTTATAGTAGGACTTTCGGGCTTGATTCCACATTTCCTTTATAACAGATGTCCCCATTGTGGCAAGCAACTTTACAGAAATGAGGGAAAGTATTGTCAGTATTGCGGGAAACAACTTGATGACTAAATTTAAAATTTACCGAACTGATAAAATCTCATCAGAAACGAAAAGGCACGTTTCTGTACGCTGTTATCGAGAGTCACGCGTCCCGGACCGGATCATTTGGCCCTAGCGAGGCTTTGCCGCGAATATCAATAAACCCTCCGTATGCGCTACGTCATGCGGAGGGCTTTGCGTTTTATGAACTCCGGGTGTCGTTCCGGGGATACTTCTTATGCTGCGGAGTCAAAGACTTCTTCCATCAGGAAGATGGTGCCGTCCTTTCCGCTTTCCACAATGGCGTACTGGCGGAGGGCACCGTCCGCGTCCACATAGGAGACGCCCCGGTTGGGGATCGTTTCCACAAAGGGAATGGCCAGCAGGAGGGGACGGTCCGGGGAAAGGGCATCCGCCGTGTAGAGGTCATCCTCGCGGGTGAGCGTGAGCTGGTCGCCGCCCTCCCGGAAACCCACGATGAAATAGTGGAAGTCCGTGACGGAGTGGGTGGGTAGGAGTACGATCTCCGCCATGGGGTCCGCCTCCCGGTAAGCGTCATAGCCGCCCTCTGCCAGACCGGCATCCTCTGCGGGAAGGACGGAGAGGGCCTCGCCTTCTAAGGCGGGGGGTTCGGTCTGGGCGGGAGGCTCGGATGGCTCTGCCTGCTGGGGCGACTGCTCCGGGGCGTGATCTGCTGGTTGGCCGCAGGCTGCCAGACACAGCAGCAGGGAAACGGTCATCAACAGGGTCAGGATGCGTTTCATGGGATCACTCCTTTACAAGCGGGAAAGCTCAGTCCTTGTCCTTGGCGGCTTCGAAGGCCTTGACCTCCTTCAAGGTCCAGCCGGAAACCGTCAGGTCGGCGGCCATCACCGGGTCCACAGGGACAGCCAGATACATATTGTTGCCATAGGTATAAGCGCCGGAGGTGACGCCGATGACCTGACCGTGGGCGTTCATCAGTGCGCCGCCGCTGCTGCCCCGGGAAATGTCGGCGGAGTTGACAATGCAGGGCAGGGCATAACGGTCCAGCTCATGAGCGGTGGAGCCGATGATGCCGGAGCTGATGGCCAGCCCCAGACCCAGAGGGTTGCCGATGGCGTACACCGGATCGCCGGGGCGGATGTCCGCCGTGCCCACCAGATCCAGATGGTTGAAGGTGGAGGTGGTGCGGCGGGACTGATTGGTCCGGGAGACCTTGATCACGGCGATGTCGATACCGGTATCGTAGTAGAGGACCCGCTCCACCTCATAGGTTTCCCCGTTGAGCAGGGTGGCGGTGGCCTTGATGGAATCCTCGATGGAGTGATAGTTGGTGACGGCCAGACCGTCGGCGCTGATGAAGAAGCCGCTGGCGTCGGCGGAGGAGACCTCATCGTGGACCTGCTCCTCTGTCTCATACAGGCTGAGCTGGAAGGCGGCGGAGAGGTAGCGGTCCGCCAGCTGGCGGGCGGTATAGTCCTTGTTCAGCAGTCCCAGAGCGTTGGCGGCAGAGGCGGTGCAGACACCGAGGTCCATCAGTCGGGAGAGCACCGTTGTTTCCGTTCCCTTATAGCAGAAATCCAGAGCGTCATAAATGGACTCCGCCAGATCGCCCACGGAGAGTATGCCGATTAGCTGGCGGCCGGTGAGTCCGATCCGCCAGGCGAAGGCTGCGGCGTCGGAGATCTCAAAGTCCCCGGTCTTGTCGCTGTAGCCCAGCATCCGCAGCAGCATAGCACACCAGGCGTCGGCGTTCAGGTGACCGTTGGGATCAAACTGTACGTTGCTGACGCCGGAGATCCAGCCCCGGCGGTTGGCGTAGTTCGCAGCGGTGCGGGCCCAGTCCGGCCCATCCCGGAACCCGGCAACCCAGCCGTCGGTGTCCGGCTTTTTCTCGCCGCCGGCCAGACGGACCAGCAGCACGGCGGCCTGAGCACGGGTAGCGGGAGCGGTCAGGTCACGGCCGGGGTCCTCGGAGAGCAGATGCAGCACCGTCAGGGCATCGGCCCGGCGGGCAGCATCCCCGGTCTGGGCGCTGGCCATGGGGACGGCGCAGATGAGAAGCATCACCGCGCACAGCGCGGATAACAGTCGTTTTTTCATGAAAAAGGCTCCTTTTGGATTTGGTGGCCTACATTGTAGCACCGAATGGACCGGATTGCAAGACACCGGAGCGTTGGGCAAAAGAGGGGGGAGATGGACGGTAGACAGCAATCAAAAAAACTGGTATGATAAACGTATCGAAGAAACAAACTTAACTTTATGATAAGGAGTGACTTAAAATGGAACTGAAAGACATTTTGAGCAAGTGCGATCACACGCTTCTGGCCCAGACGGCCACCTGGGACGAGATCAAGGCCATCTGCGATGACGGCATGAAGTACGGCTGCGCCAGCGTGTGCATCCCCGCCAGCTATGTGAAGCAGGCGGCGGAGTATGTGGCGGGCAAGCTGCCCATCTGCACCGTCATCGGCTTCCCCAACGGCTATGACACCACCGCGGCCAAGTGCTTCATGGCCGCCGACGCCGTGAGCAACGGCGCGGAGGAAGTGGACATGGTCATCAACCTCGGCTGGGTGAAGGACCGGAAATGGGACGAGCTGCTCTCGGAGATCAAGGCCATAAAGGAGGCCTGCCGCGGCAAGCTGCTGAAGGTCATCATCGAGTGCTGCTTCCTCACCGATGAGGAGAAGATCAAGCTGTGCGAGATCGTCACCGCCTCCGGTGCGGACTACATCAAGACCTCCACCGGCTTCGGCGGGGGCGGCGCCACCCGTGAGGACGTGGCCCTGTTCGCCAAGCACGTGGGCCCCAATGTGAAGATCAAGGCTGCCGGCGGCATCGCCAATTTGCAGGATGCGGAGGATTTCATCAATCTGGGGGCTTCCCGTCTGGGCACCAGCCGCATCGTGAAGGCCGTAAAGGCCATGGAAAAATAAAAGGAGGATACTATGGGAACGCCGCATAATGAAGCCAAGAAGGGCGATTTCGCCAAAACCGTACTGATGCCCGGAGACCCCCTGCGCTCCAAGTTCATCGCGGAGACCTTCCTGACGGATTTGAAACTGGTAAACAACGTCCGGGGCGTTCAGGGCTATACCGGCCTGTATAAGGGCGTGCCGGTGAGCGTCATGGCCTCCGGTATGGGTATGCCCTCCATCGGTATTTATTCTTACGAGCTGTATACCCAGTATGATGTGGAGAATATCATCCGGGTGGGCAGCGCCGGAGCCCTGCGGGCAGATCTGGAGCTGGGCAGCGTGGTGGCCGGTCAGGGCGCCTGCGCCAACTCCGCTTATCTGGAGCAGTATGAGCTGGGCGGCACCTTTGCCCCCATTGCGGACTTTGACCTGCTGATGGCGGCAGTGGAAAGCGCCAAGGAGCTGGGGGTGAAGATGCCTGTGGGCAACCTCTATTCCTCCGACACCTTCTACGATGCCGCCGGACGGAACATGCGCTTCCAAAAGATGGGCGTCATGGCGGTGGAGATGGAGGCTGCGGCCCTGTACTGCAACGCTGCCTACACCGGCAAGCGGGCGCTGGCCATCTGCTCCATCTCCGACAATCTGGTGACGGGGGAGGAGCTGTCCCCGGCGGACCGGCAGACCACGTTCACCAACATGATGAAGATTGCGCTGGAAGTCGCCGTGAAGATGGCGGACTGAGGCCGATAGACTGTTAACGCTTCCTGAAGGGAACACCCCGCCCGATCCCGGGCGGGGTGTTCTTTTATGCGTGAAAGATATGGCAAAATTGAAAACAATTCGGGTTTCTTATTGCATTGCCCGGGTGAAATTGTTATAATGACATAGACCCTTGAGGTCGACCCTTTTAAAGAGCTTGCACCCGGCTTCCGAAGCCATACATAGGCTGTGATCCCTCCGGGGAACACGGCACGGTGCGTTTCAGAGCGGGAGCGGACGTTAAAAGGAGAAAACATGAAAGAGGTAGATTCCAATGAAGAAGTTTCTTGCTTTGACTCTGGCATTGGTCATGTCTCTGTCCCTGGTAGCCTGCGGTGATAAGAAGACCGACGATACCAAGACCGATGAACCTGACCAGAAGACCGAGCACCCCGCAGAGAACGAGGGCGCCTATAAGGTCGCAATGATCACCGACTACGGTGACATCACCGACCAGTCCTTCAACCAGACCACCTATGAGGCCTGCAAGGCGTTTGCCGAGGACAACGACATCGAGTTCAACTACTTCAAGCCCGTCGGCGACAACACCGCCGACCGTGTGGCTATGATCGAGAAGGCCGCGGACGAGGGCTACAACGTGATCGTGATGCCCGGCTACGCTTTCGGCGGCGCCATCGTGGAAGCTGCTCCCGAGTTCCCCGACGTGAAGTTCATCGCTCTGGACGTGGCTGCCGGCGACCTGTTGGAAACTGCTGTGGCCAAGGCTGGTAAAACCTATGATTACACCCCCGACAACTGGGATCTGAGCGAGTACGTTGACATGAGCAACGTGTACTGCGCCGTGTATCAGGAAGAGCTGTGCGGCTACATGGCCGGTTACGCTGCTGTGAAGCTGGGCTACAAGAACCTGGGCTTCCTGGGCGGCATGGCTGTTCCCGCTGTTGTCCGTTATGGCTACGGCTTCGTGCAGGGCGTTGACGCCGCTGCCGCCGATCTGGGCCTGACTGATGTGAGCCTGAACTATGTCTATGGCGGTCAGTTCTTCGGCGATGCCGATATCACCGCTGTGATGGATACCTGGTATGCCGGCGGCACTGAGGTCGTCTTCGCCTGCGGCGGCGGTATCTACACCTCCGCTGTGGACGCTGCCAAGAAGGCTAACGCCAAGGTCATCGGCGTGGACGTTGACCAGGCTGGCGTCATCGCTGGCTACGCCGGCGTGGAAGGCATGACCGTCACCTCCGCTATGAAGGGTCTGTATCCCACCACCTATGACACCCTGACTGACGTTATCGTCAACGGCAACTGGGATGCTTACAAGGGCAAGATCGCTACTCTGGGCCTGGTGTCCGGCGATGATCCCGAGCTGAACTATGTCCAGATCCCCATGGGTGAGGGCACTCAGTGGTCTGACAGCTTCACGCAGGATGACTACAAGGCCATGGTGAAGGATATGTTCGACGGCAAGATCACCGTTTCCAACGATGTGAGCAAGGCTCCCTCTGACTTCGCCACCGTGATCGCTGTGGAGGACCAGGGCGCTATCAAGGGCTAAGCGCAGAACGCAAATCTATATGCGAAAAGGAACGTCCGAAAGGACGTTCCTTTTTTATCCGCCAAAAGAAGGCGGTACGGAAAACCATTGGCACCCTGGTGGAATGGGGCATTTCGGATGTTGAAGCGGCTGGCAGTATTTTCGGGAACAATTTGCGGAAAGCGGACGAGTCTCCCGATGGAAGCGCCCTGAGGAGACCACTCTTCAAAAAAATGATTCCGGCCGTCGATTTGCCTTTCTTTTTGAGCGGAGGTATAGTATACTGAATGTAATACTGGATGTGAGGGCAATATGCCGCTGCCGGTAAATGAATATGGTTTCCGTCCCCGCGAGATCCACACGGCGGGCCATTAAAACGGAAGGAGGGCGGTTTGACTTGGAAACGAATTACGCCATCGAAATGCTCCACATTACGAAGCGGTTCCCAGGCATCATCGCCAATGATGACATTACCCTTCAATTGAAAAAGGGTGAGATCCATGCCCTGCTGGGCGAAAACGGCGCGGGCAAGTCCACGCTGATGAGCGTGCTGTTCGGCCTGTATCAGCCGGAGGAGGGAACGATCAAGAAGGACGGCAAGGAGGTCTCTATCAAGGACCCCAATGACGCCAATGACTTGGGGATCGGCATGGTGCACCAGCACTTCAAGCTGGTGGACTGCTTTACGGTGCTGGACAACATCATCATGGGCGTGGAGCCTACGAAGCATGGCTTCCTCCAGAAAAAGGAGGCCCGGGAAAAGGTGCTGGCCCTCAGCGAGAAGTACGGTCTCCATGTGGACCCGGACGCTTTGATCGAGGACATCACCGTGGGTATGCAGCAGCGCACCGAGATCCTGAAAATGCTGTACCGGGACAATGAGATCCTGATCTTCGACGAGCCCACCGCCGTGCTGACGCCTCAGGAGATCGACGAGCTGATGCAGATCATGAAGAATCTGGCGGCGGAGGGGAAGTCCATCCTCTTTATCTCTCACAAGCTGGCGGAGATCATGGCGGTGGCGGACCGCTGCACCGTGCTCCGCAAGGGCAAGTACATCGGCACCGTCAATACGAAAGACACCACCCCGGCGGAGCTGTCCGCCATGATGGTGGGCCGCAACGTCAATTTCCATGTGGAAAAGAAGCCTGCGGAGCCGGGAGACGTGGTGCTGGAGGTCAAGAATATGACCATGGCCTCCAAGGTCCATAAGAACAACGCCGTGAAGAATGTGTCCTTCCAGGTACGGCGGGGCGAGATCGTCTGCATTGCGGGTATCGACGGCAACGGCCAGACGGAATTGGTCTACGGCCTGACCGGTCTGGAGCCGCTGGTGTCCGGCGAACTCTCCCTCTGCGGGCAGGATATCACCCACACCTCCATCCGCAAGCGGAGCACCATGGGCATGAGCCACATCCCTGAGGACCGGCATAAGCACGGTCTGGTGCTGGACTATTCTCTGGAGGACAACATGGTACTCCAGCGGTACTTTGAGCCGGAATTCACCGACAAGGCGGGTTTCCTGCGGCGGAAGAACATCCGCGGCTACGCGGAGCGGCTGATCGAGGAGTATGACGTGCGCTCCGGTCAGGGCCCTGTTACCATTGCCCGCTCCATGTCTGGCGGCAACCAGCAGAAGGCCATCGTGGCCCGGGAGATCGACAAGGATCCGGAGCTGCTGGTGGCAGTCCAGCCCACCCGCGGTCTGGACGTTGGCGCCATTGAGTACATCCACCGTCAGCTGGTCGCCCAGCGGGACGAGGGCAAGGCGGTGCTGCTGGTGAGTCTGGAGCTGGACGAGGTCATGGACGTACCCGACCGCATCCTTGTGATGTACGAGGGTGAGATCGTGGGCGAGCTGGATCCGAAGACCACCACCCAGGAGGAGCTGGGCCTCTACATGGCCGGCGCCAAGAGAGACGAGGTGAAGGCATGAAAAAGAATATTTTCAAGAGCAACGGCTTCCAATCGCTGCTGGCCTCTCTTTTGTGCATCGTGCTGGGTCTGTTCCTCGGCTATCTCGTGCTACTGGTCATCAATCCCGCTGGCGCCGGCGAGGCGATCCTTACTGTGGTCAAAAACTTCCTGACCTATAAAAAGACATCCTCCCAGTTGAAATATCTGGGCAACACGCTGGTCAAGACCGCACCGCTGCTGATGTGCTCGCTGTCCATCCTGTTTGCCTATAAGGTGGGCCTGTTCAACATCGGCGCTGCGGGCCAGTACTGCTTCGGCGTGGCACTGAGCCTGTACGCGGCGCTGGGCTTGGGCTGGAGCTGGCTGCCCTGCCTGCTGGTGGCTATGGTCGGCGGCGCGGTGCTGGGGGCTATCTCCGGTGTGCTGAAGTCCTATTGCAACGTCAACGAGGTCATCTCCGGCATCATGCTGAACTGGATCGTCCTCTACCTGACTAATATGCTGCTGACCACGGTGAAAGAGGCCGCCAGCCCCTACACCATCGTGCTGGCCAACAACAACCCCTCTGCTGTGCTGCCCTCTCTGGGATTGGGGGCGCTGTTCAACAAGAATCAGTATGTGGGTCTGGCCATCCCCCTGTCCATTGTGATGGCGATTCTGATCTGGATCGTACTGGATAAGACCAGATTCGGCTATGAGCTGAAGGCTACCGGCTTCAACCGCAACGCCGCCAAATACTGCGGCATGGCGGAAAAGCGGAACGTGATCCTGAGCCTGGTGATCTCCGGTGCGCTGGCTGGCATGGGTGCGGCGCTGCTGTACCTCACCGGCTACGAGCAGTGGCAGTGCTCTACCTCCTCCGTTCCCGCCATGGGCTTCAACGGCATTGCCGCCGCCTTCTTAGGGGGACTGAACCCTCTGGGAACGGTGCTGGCGTCCTTCTTCATCCAGCACATCACCGCTGGCGGCGCGTATGTGGATAAGTCCCTGTACTGCGCGCAGATCTCCGATCTGATCTCTTCCATCATCATTTATCTCTGCGGCTTCGTGCTGTTCATGAAGCATGTGATGAACAGCTCCATTGCCAAACGGGAGGAAAAGGCGGCTCTGAAGGCCAGGGCTGCCGCGGAACAAGATGCGGCCAACGGGAAAGGAGGCGATCAGGCATGAGTTTGCTGCTGCAATATACCCTGATCTTTGCCTCCGTGCTGATCCTGGTGGCTCTGGGCGGCTGCTTCTCCGAGCACTCCGGCGTGATCAATCTGGGTCTGGAGGGCATCATGATCATGGGCGCTCTGGGCGGTGCCCTGACGATGCGCTATCTGGGAGAGAACAGCTCTCATTTTGCGACGATCCTGGCAGTGGTGCTGGTTTCCGCCGCGGTGGGCATGGTGTATTCCTGCCTGCTGGCTGTGGCCTGTATCAACTTCAAGGCAGATCAGACGTTGGTAGGCACAGCTTTGAACCTGCTGGGCACCGCTGGGGCCACCGTCATTGTCAAGGCCATCAACACTGCGGCCAATCCCGATGACGTGTCCTCCATCATTCAGTACGCCGGTGCCAAAAAGGCATTTACCGTGAGCATCGGCTCCTTTGAGTTCAGCTGGTTCATGCTCATTACGGCGCTTTTGCTGGTAGCCTCCTATGTGCTGCTGTACAAGACACGGTTCGGCCTGCGGCTCATGGCCTGCGGCGAGCATCCTCAGGCGGCGGACAGCGTGGGTATCAACGTCTATAAAATGCGCTGGGCCGGTGTGCTGATCTCCGGTTTCTTGGGCGGCTTGGGCGGCATCGTGTTCATCACCGCCGGTGTGTCCGAGTGGCGGG
>ERZ779843.2016-NODE-2016-length-20958-cov-3.962780_pt1 | contig 20958 bp, 20 predicted proteins | sample MGYA00511560_ERZ779843 | MGnify/ENA primary metagenome ERZ779843 (study PRJEB29588, sample SAMEA2158062) | human gut metagenome | biome: human gut; feature: human-associated habitat; material: faeces | place: Denmark | collected 2008/2010 ... | reverse complement strand
ATCTCTTGATACAAAAAAGAGCAACTGTAGCATCCGCTCTTTTCGTAGTTCCTATTATATCTCACCTTTCCCGCTTTGGGACACCGTGTCCCGAAGTATAACTTTTTCTTTTATCAACAAATTCCTCTATCGTAACAAGTCCAACAATGTATATTCCCCTTTTGGCACTTTTGAAATCTCATGATGTTTTTTTTATAGCAGCTACAAGCACCATCGGATCAGCAAAGTAGCTTTTGACAAATCTATAAGATTTTACATCTGCCATCCTTAGATCCTCTTTACAGAAATCACTGGGCTTTTTCCGTGATTTCTTATATTCCTTATACTTATTCTCATTATGGATGATCAACATCTCTATTTCTGGAGCAGTTACTACATTTATAACGTCCACTTTGCCAGCATAGGCCTTACTGAGTTTAAAATTTTCGCCTCTTGAATCAAGGATTCTAATAACAGAAATTTTGTCCTTAAATCCCTTTCTCAAATATTTTTCTTCAAATTTTTTGGCTTCTCGACAACGGATTACTTCTTCCTCAATCATCTCTTCTCTATTAAAAATCAAAAGGTTATAATCCAGAAGTATGTCCATGATAGCATTTTCGGCCGAACCTTCACAAATACATGCCTTATAATTTGCTAATTCCATAGGCACCTCCTACATAAGTGCTAAGGCAATGCTCTTCTTTAACCGCATATAAGCCTCATATGTCGGAGTTGTTCCCTCAAGGAAACCGCTCTGGTATGCATCACTTTTCTTAATATCGTTTCTTTTCAATATATTTGATAGATTCTCCACCGTAATACCATTACGATTTCTAGTGATAAAAATGCTGTCGTTGCGATCATATTCATCCAGTAACTCTGGATAATGTGTAGAGAAAATAAGTGTGCCACCATTTTTATTCAGTTTACTATCCATGAAGAACCGAATCAATGTTATTACAATTTCTTTATTAAAGTGATTCTCCACTTCATCTATAACCATATACCCGCCGCTTTGTAAGACTTCCTGTGCCAAGGTAAATGTAATCATTCCTTTTACTGTACCGGATGAAAGATAATTATTCAATTCTACCGGATTATTAAGAAGAATTTCCTCCTTATCCTTGAACTTCAAATGGATTAATGTTTTATTTTCATTTTCATCAAAGTGCAGCTTCTCAATCGTCGGATCTAAGAACATAATAACTTCTGACGGAATTTCTTCTGAGAATGTAAGAACATTTTCATTCGTATATTTCAAGAGATTAACAATACACACATGCTCTTTCGCCTTCTTATTTCTGGCAATCATAATACTTACATCATCTGGCAAAAAGTCCTCCTGACTACTTCTAACCATTGCAGGCTCTTTACCTTCAAAAATGAGCATCCCCTTACGGGTAGTCACCTCATCTACGTCTTTTATCCATAAAGATTCTGAAAGGATACTGTAACTCGTTCCTTCCGGCTTGCTTTTTCGGGAAGTAATTATCGTTTCCAATCGGCAGATTTCATTCAACTTTCCAGAAAAGAAATACATATTCAATTTGACCTCTTTTGCATCACCCAATATATCTCTAGTCTCTATATGGTTTATTGGCTCATTATTGATTATATCTAAAGCAAGCAAAATAACCTTCAAAACAGATGTCTTTCCGGATGCATTGATACCTATAAACCCCGTTGCAGAATTCATATAAATATTTGAAAATAATGGATACAAAATATTCTTTTGTTCTTCAGCGACCCTCTGCTGTGCATAAAAAGATAAATCCAGTTTTTCCTTGAATAATGGTAGCCCTTCCGCTGTAATACGAAGAAGTTTCATAGTTACCTCCTGACTTATAAACAGATTTTTCGTTTTTATCCTCTATATATATGTAGTATATCACCGCACATAAAATTTATCAACGCATTTTTCGTTTTTATTTTTCACAGATTTATCCTATAAATACACAAAAAGATCCAACATATTCCGAATTCCAAGGGAACAGGTTGAATCTTTATCTTTTCTTTTTGTAGAAGTGCAGTCTAGTAAATAGTTTCTAATCTACCCTCCAATTTTAATATATTAAGTTCGGAAACTGACTTTCAAATTTCTTTATTTCTTTTTTAATTACAACATCCAGTTTATCTTTAGGAAATCCCATCTCCAACCAGATTATATAACGAAACATCCACTCAAGTTTAATTGCATAAAAACCGCATTGTGCTCCGTCAAGCACCCCGTTCTGTTTAGCATTAACATGAAAAACTTTATTTCTTGTTTTTACAATTTTCTGAATCAGAGTCTTTCTTCTTCGATATTCCCTAGAAAAAATCGTTTTTCCATATGTTTCTATAAGAGCCGCCATATAACATGCAAAGGACTTTTTACCACGAATTGACAATTCGAATTTCTCTTTACAATTCTCGCACTGCACTGTTCTGGTTGTATTATTCTCTGATTTTACTATGATTTTCTTCTCTTTCTCTAACCTTTTTCCAAAAGCTTCAAAACACTCTGCCAGCATGGAAATTCGCACATCCGCTGTTAATCCATTCAAACAATTAGCAAATAATGCTACCTGGTTAATTATTCCCAATGAAGATTGTAATTTAAGCCACTTTAAAAAATATCGCTTATATTCTTTATCTGTCAGTTCCAAAGGAATTTTATGCTTATACTTTTCACTGAAAAAATAAGGAAGTTCAACATCCGTAATGGAATTTGTAACATCAATACCATCTGTCTCACATTTTTTCATACAATAAAAAGCACCATCTACCAAATATTCATATCTTCTTATATCTCCAAGATAATGATATATTTTTTCAAAAGTAGTTGGAGTATCAACTGATATACTTATTTTTTCTCATCACCAATTACAGCAATTTCTATCGTATAAGTAACGTGGTCTTTTTTTAATGAGAAATAACTTTTTTCAAAACATATTTGTGTACTATTAATGCCTCTCCATTCTAACGACAAATGCCTCTGTGTCTTTAATTGGTCATATGTAGTATTTTCAGTCATCCAATAGCTTCCTCCTTTCTGCAATCTTCTTTTAATATACCACAACACCCCTTGCTTTACTACATAAGAAAACACCCTTAATCATATCTCATCCTTTCAATTTTTCTATATCGTATACCACATAGAGCATACTCTAAATCGCAGTCTCCTTACCTATGGCTTTTAAAATCATCCTCACATCTTCCAAAAATCAACTGTTCCGCATACAGCAATTCCAATGCCGGATCGCAGCAGCTCGTTCTGAACCCCCAAAGCAAATCACCCATTCTTCTTATACTCTCGTTTTTTCTACGATAATATGTACTCCTTGAAAAATCCCGGAACATTTCAGACAGCTTCTCCACGATTTCATCAACACCACCAAATTCCTGCGAAGATAAATAGGTATAGTACAATACCCAATAGCACTCCTCGCCGTTCCGATATTTCTCCCGCAGCAACGCAACTGCACCATCTATAATTCGAAGCATATTTCTGCTTTTATTGATGCTTCGGATTCTGGCTGCGACATCAGATGCAGGAAGATCAAGACCTGCTTCATACGATAATTCTAGAAACTCTTCGATTGTGTTTCCAAACTCTGCCTGAAAATTTACATTTGTCTGAAATACAGAGACTTCCAGACTCCATACCACATTTCTGTAATGTTCCAGCAACAACCGCGTATTATGAAAAATCACTTTATCATCCTTTTTCATTTTATCCCTCCTGATACGAAAAAAGAGCAGATAACGCATCTACTCTTTCTCATAGTTCCTATTGTATTTCATTTTTCTCGCTTTGGGACACCGTGTCCCGAAGTCTTTCTCTTTTCACCTTGGGACACCGTGTCCTGAAGTCCTTCTCCTTCCACCTTAGGACACCGCGTCCCGAAGTCCTTCTCCTTCCACCTTGGGACACCGTGTCCTGAAGTCCTTCTCTTTCCACCTTGGGACACCGTGTCCCGAAGTTACTCTTCCATAACCATATCGTGCTGTACCGCCATCGTATAATATGTATCCATCGTAGCCGTTGCATTAAACAGACTTGTCAGAATATATGCCTTGATATTCCCAATCCTGCTTGCGGTCTGCTCCAGGCAATGCAAAACATACTCCACGTGATCCTGTCCGATGCACAGAAACCGATTCTTCACCAACTGATACGGATAATCTGTTCCGCCAATCCTCAAAACCTTTCTGTTGACCGCCAGTACCTCAACCATCAGCTCCACCATCTCATCCAGCATCCGCCTTTGCATGATGGGCAGATTGCTGTACAGCGTTTCATAGCTGATATTCTCTTTCACAATCCTGCGATACACCTCTGTCACATCCATCGCACCCTTCTCCTTTGTCGGATAGATTGGATAGATAGAATCCTCAGTCTTATTCCTTTCAGTCTTATTCCTTTCAGTCTTATTCTTCTCAGTATTATTTGTTGGTGCTTCATTGCCGCTCTTGGACAGTATTTCTGTGCTATTCTGGATATGCAGATTTTTACCACTCTGCAATGGCAAATCCGCACCACCTTGGAGTTTCTCTCTATTACCTCTCTGCATTGGTATAGCTTTACCTGTTTGGAAAGAATCCTCTGCACCTGTTATAAGTGGCATTTCCTTGCCACTCTGCAATGGCAGAACCTCTCCCTGCTCCTGCTTCTCCTCTTTCTGCGAAATATCCTCCTGCACTGCAATAAAATTTTTCAAATAAATCAAGTCCGGTCTGCCTAAGCCCTGTCTTTTCCTCTCAATCAGACCAATCCCCGATTTTGAATCCAGTTCCGCCATCAGCGAGCCTGCCTTCCTCTGGCAGCATTCAAATTCCTTCATAACCTCTTTTAGGGTAAAAATGATATATACTCTGTTATTCTGATCCATCCATTTATTTTCTCTGGACAAAGACATCCTGTCCAGCATAATGCCATACAGAATTTTGGCATCACTTGAAATCTTCTTGAACTGTTCATCTCGTATCAGAATTTTCGGTAGCCGAAAGAAGCTGAACTGTTCTGCTTGGGAGCCATAAAAATAATCAAATTTAAAAGAATCCTTCATGCCCTTCCTCCTGCCTCCATTTCTCCAATAGCTCTATGATTTTCTGTTCCATTTCCTCTGCGGAGGATTCCTCCGAAAAATACTTCCGAATATTTTTTACAGGTATAGATGTTGCACTGCTTTTCTGTTTCCTGTCCAACAGCACTTCTTCTACTCTTTCAATAGATACTGCTCCGCTCATCTGTTTCAGCTTTTCCGCCATATCAATATTCGGATAAACCTTATGCTCCAGAATCGCCTCCAGTAAAATATTCTGCTCTGTCTCAGTCAGAAAGGAAAGCTTCTCTGCCGCTCGGAAGGCAATCTTCTTTTGATCTACCAAGTCAAGCAAATCCTCCTGCAAATAGGTTAATCTGATGTAGCGTTTGATTTGTCGTCCACTCTTATTATTTTCCTTTCCCAGCTGTTCTGCACTGTTTTCCGAAAATTTCTTTCCCTGATGCTTCAGCGCCTCATATTTTATTCTGTAAGCCCAAGCCTTCTCACTATAAAGCAGTTCTTCTCTCTGGTTATTGGAATCCACCATCAGAATTGCAGACTCATCATCCGTCAATTCTCGGATGATAACAGGTATTTCTTCCAGCCCTGCCTTCTCACAGGCTCTTTTTCTTCTGTGCCCGGATACAATTTCATAGCCCCCTAAGGTGCGAGGCCGAACCAATGCCGGTTCTAAAATACCATTTGTCCGAATACTCTCGACCAATTCGTCCATTTTCGCATCATCAAGCACACGAAATGGGTGCTGTGCGTATGGATAAAGACTCTCCAAAGGAATCATTGTTGTTACATGCTGCTTCGATTCATTCGGAATACCGAACAGGTTATCAATACTTTCAAATTTAATCTCCTTCGCCGTTCCCTCTCTCATCCTCAAGCACCTCCTTCGTCAATGCCTTATACGCCTGTCCAACCGAACCATTGGGATCATATTGAAAAATGCTTACGCCCTTCGCTGTTGTTTCTGCAGCACGAACAGAGAGGGGAATTTTATTTACAAAAACATTCAGCATTGTTCCATAATTCTCCTCCAGAAGCTCTGCAATATCTCTGGCATTTTTCGTCCTTCTATCGAACATTGTCACCAGTACCCCCTCTATCTCCAAACGAGGATTTAACTGGCGTTTCACCTGTACGATTGTTTTCATCAGCTGCTGAAGCCCTTTGATTGGCAAGTATGCTGCCTGCACAGGTATCAGCACGCTATCTGCACACGCCAATACGTTAATTGTAAGCATCCCAAGCGAAGGCATCCCATCAATCAAAATATAATCATAATGCTGCTTTATGCTCTCGATATAGCGTTTCAGAATCAATTCTCTGCTCATGACATTGACTAACGAAATCTCCATTGCAGATAAATCTATATTGGAAGGCAACACGTCCACTCCCTCGCTATGACGAAGAATTGCATAGTCCTTGTCCATTTCAACCTCATTGATGGTATTCATCATAACAGTTGCAAGCGTATGGTTGATTTCATCCGGATTGATGAATCCTAAACTCGCTGTTAAATCTCCCTGCGGGTCTGCGTCAATCAGTAAAACCTTTTTTCCGCACCTTGCTAAACCAATCCCTAAATTCCCACAGGTTGTTGTTTTGCCAACGCCGCCCTTTTGATTTACTACTGCAATTACTTTACACATTTCCTCCACTCCTTTTTATCATAAAAACAGTGCCTATTCAGACAATACCTCTTTACAGTTTTCTGATGACCGGTCGCTTCAAACTGTCTAAATTTTCTGTTTTGCACTGCTATTTACAATAGGCACGGCGCTATGTCTCCCGTATTGAAAAAAAGGCACTCAAAAAGCTGCGTGCCGCTTTTCAGTAAGAATCAGGGCTTTGCCCTGCTACATATCCCATTCCTATCCACTTTTTTGCAACCAAAAAAGCAGCTCCCCTTCAGAAACTGCTTTTCCGTTTATTCATTATTTTATTATTTTATTTTCAGAAACCATTTCCGCTATTATGTAGTTTTATATCAGCAAAAACGATTCCTCCTCAAATTGCTTCAGATGAAATATTACACACCACTCCACATCATCCGTCACGGGTTCAAAGTGCAGAGAAGAATAAATCGTATGCAACTCCTTCTCTGCGTCATCCGTTTCACAAACCACAGTCCCAAAGTAAACCATACCATTTTGCGCTTCCGGTGCGAAAGGCTCTGTATTTCGGGCAATTTTTATCGGCTTATCACTTTCTGCGCAATCATAGATGGAAATATCCTTCCCCTGTTCCGGTGAAATGGTGTAGCACATAGCGGTAAGATACATCGGGTACAGCCATTGTTCTGAACCGGGCAGATTCTGCTCCATCGTCTGTGGCTCCAACGCCTGCACCGTCAAGGTATATTCTGTTCCGTTCATCGGATGAACAAAGGAAAACGAATCTCCCGGCGCATGCAGCTTAAAATGCGGTCCCGGCACATCGCATGCCTGCTGCTCCATCGTAAGGGAAAGCGTTTTTATTTCGGTCTCATTTGCCCACGGAAATGCATACCTGTAACTACCTTATCCATCCAATCCCTCCTTCGCAGCATCCGCTTCTTCTTATGGATAGTGTAACAGAAGTTCAACCGCTTATCAACGCAAAGAAGCCTCTCCTTTTGCAATCAAAAAAGCAGCTCCCTTTCAGAAACTGCTTTTCCTTATTTTTCTCTTATTTAAAATGGCTGCCGTCTGCGATAATACGCAGTGCGTTTTTCAATGCGGTTACTTCCTCTTCCGTAAAGCATTTCAAAACCTCTTCGTTTACTTCATCAATGATTTCCGTAATCGGCTCCTGCAGCTGCTTCCCCTTTTCTGTCGGCACAACGCGAACCTCTCGTCTGTCCTCCCGATTGATGACACGGTCAATCAGACCTTTTTTCTGCATACGATCCAACACACCGGAAATCGTCGAGGTTTCCAGACAAAGAATCTCGGAAATCTGCTTCGGCGTTGCAAATTCTCTCTGCCACAAACAGCTTAACACCCCATACTGGGAAGGTGTCAGGTCATATTCCGAAAGCTTGCCGCTGAGAAACTGAAAAACCGTATGCTGTGAAGTTGTTAATAAGTAATTGATACATTGTGTAAGTTCCATAAAATTTACCGTTCTTTCCTTTAGAATACTAATTATTATGGTAGCTTTTTTTCGACAAAAAATCAAGAGTTATTTTGCATCCAAACGAATTATTTTACATCAGTGGGACGCTTGCGCAGCATATCAAATTTTTTCACAGGCTTTTCAAATTTCACCTGCAAAAGCTCCTGCGGATGCGGCGCGGATGCAACGGTCTCTCCATTCTGATTGCGGATTTCCGTTACCTTCATGGCATAGGAATCCCCCTGTGCGGGCATGACCTCAATTTCCTCGCCGACAGAAAATTTATTTCTCTGCTCCACCCATGCGAAGCCGGTTTCCTCGTTCCAATCCTCCTGCACCATGCCGATAAAATCGTACTCGCGGATATAGGAATTATTGGTGTAAACCTGCTGATTGCCGTCAGGCTTGCCATAATAGAAGGCTGTGGTATAATCTCTGTGGCTCGCCTTGGAAACCTCTGCCAGATAATACGGCAGACGCTTTTCATAGAGCTTCGGGTCAGCGAAATAATCATCGATCGCCTGTCTGTATGCCTTCACCACCGTGCCGACATAAAACGGCGTTTTCATGCGCCCTTCAATTTTCAGACTGTAAATCCCTGCCTTTGCAATATCGGGGATATGCTCAATCATGCACAGATCCTTAGAATTATAAATATACGTTCCTCTTTCGTTTTCCTCAATCGGCATATATTCGCCCGGTCTGGTTTCCTCCACCAGATGATATTTCCAACGACAGGGATGCGCGCACGCCCCCTTATTCGCATCTCTGCCTGCAAGGTAATTGCTCAGCAGGCATCTGCCGGAATAGGAAATGCACATTGCGCCATGCACAAAGGCTTCGATTTCCATATCCTCAGGAATGCTGTCGCGAATCTGGCGGATTTCCTTCATGGAAAGCTCACGCGCCACTACAACACGCTGTGCGCCCAACTTATACCACATCTGTGCGGATTTATAGTTCGTGTTGTTCGCCTGCGTGGAAACATGAATCTCCATATTGGGAACGGCTTCCTTTGCAACAGAAAATACACCCAGATCGGAAATAATCAGCGCATCTACGCCAATGGCTTCCACCGCCTTGAAATAGTCCGCCATCCCTTCAAAATCGGGGTTATGTGCGAAAATATTTGCTGTTACATAAACCTTTACGCCATGGTCATGGGCAAATTTTACCCCCTCCGCCATGGTATCTATATCAAAATTTTTTGCCTTGGCACGCAGACCATACGCTTCGCCGCCGATATAAACGGCATCCGCACCATAAAGTACAGCAATTTTCAGTTTTTCTAAATCGCCCGCAGGTGCCAATAGCTCCAGTTTCTTTTTATTCTGCATTTTTGGTTTCTCCTTCTGTTTTGGTTTCGGGGATAAATTCCTTTTTCTTATAGCACAGCGCTACCCCGTCCCCGATGGGGATGATAGAGGTTTCCAGTGCATCATGATGGGTAATCTCCCAGAGGAAATTCCGCAGACGCTTATGAATGGTACGCTGTCTGCGCGGCACGCTAAAGCGCGTCTGTGCAATCGTGCCGCCCTGCAGCACGTCATCCACAATCAGAAGACCGCCCACAGGCAGAAGCCGCAGGCAGTGCGGCAGGAACGCCTGATACTGCCCCTTCGCCGCATCCATGAAAATCACATCGTAGGGGCCTTCCAGTGTCGGCAGAATATCCGCCGCATCCCCCTCCAGAATTTTGATTTTATCCTCCAGACCCATGCGCTTAATGTTCACACGGGCATCCTTCAGCATCACCTCATAGCGGTCAATCGTGGTAACGGTACCCTCCTCAGGCAGATAGCGGCACATCAGCCCTGCGGAAAAGGCTACGGCTGTGCCGATTTCCAGAATATTTTTCGGCTTCTGCATCGTCAGAAGCACACTTAAAAGCCGCGCCACCTCGGGCGGCACGATTGGTACCTCTGCCGCAATCGCTTCCTTCTGAATCTCGCCCAGAACGCCGTCATACATCGGCTGTACGCTGCGCAGATAGGCGTTCATCGTATCATCGGTTACATAATTCATTTTTCATCTCTCCTGATTTTTACTGTGCGCTGGCGTTATATGCATTTTTCGCCGCCAGGAATTCATCATAGGTCTTGCAGAAAACATGGTTATCCTTCCCCACTGCCTCCACAACATAATACAGATAGTCATTATCCTCAGGATACAGTGCCGCCTTAAACGAGGATTCTCCGGGGTTTGAAATAGGCCCTAAGGGCAGCCCCTTATTCTTACGGGTATTATAGGGAGAATCCGTTTCCAGCTCGGCTGTTGTCAGCTCGCCGCTGGTCTTTCCTACGGCATAAAGTACGGTTGCATCAATGCCAAGGGACATATTCTCCTTCAAGCGGTTATAAATCCCCCCTGCCGCTGTCGCGCGTTCCGCATCCACCTTAATTTCCTTTTCAATCATGGATGCAACGGTTACAATTTCATCCAGCGTATGCCCGCTGTCCGCAACTGCCTTCTGATATTCCTTAGTATACATCTGGTCGAAGCGCGCAAGCATCATATCAATGATATCATGTGCCGTCATGCCCTCATGCAGAAGATAGGTATCGGGGAAAAGATACCCCTCCAGCTTATATTCTCTGTCAGGCAAATCCTTAAGGAAATCATAATCAAATGTACCCTTGTTACATTCCTCAATAAATTCATCCGCGGTGCAAAGCTCTGTTTCCGCAACCTTTGCCGCAATCTGCTTCACGGTATAGCCCTCCGGAATCGTCACCTTCAAATCCTCAGAGGTTTTGCCGCTTTGCAGCAGCTCCATAATCTGCCGCTTCGTCAGCCCTGTATCAATATCATATTTCCCATGCTTATATGTGCCGTCATAGCCCTCCAGCCTGCTGGTCAGCTTAAAGCCGAATACGCTGTGAATCAGCTTGTTTTCCTTCAAAATTTTTGCGATTTCATCTGTGCCTGCTCCTTCGGGAATGGTAACGGAGACGGTTTTCCCCGTCAGGTTCATTTCCTCTGTAGGAGGGTTCATCATGTGGTTCATGAAAATGAAGGAACCAATCCCGATAATCAGCGCAACCGCAATGAGAAGCAGCCCCTTGGAAAAACGTGTCAAATGGCGTTTTTTATGGTGCTTTTTCCTGCTATGCGTCGCTCTTTCCGCTTCTCTCGTTCTGCGCGCCCTCTGCTCCTCGTGCGGAACGCGCTCTCTGCTGCGGGGGACCTCTGTCTGTCCTCTCTGCTGCCCTCTTGTCTGTCCTCTCTGATGAGAGGTTCTCTGATAGGTGTCCTCTCTTTCGTAGGAATTCTCATAGGAATTCTGCAAAAATTCTGCCCTTCTTGCGGCTGTCCGCTGTTCGTATGCTGTCATATCGTTTTCCGCATCTATCTTCCGTCCGGGCAGCTCTGTATGATGCTCCGAAGAAAAGCGCAGAGGACGGCGTTCCTCTCTGACAGGATATCTTGTATGCCCATCTACGGCTTCTCTGCGCGGATATCTGGTTTCTGCTTCTATGTTTTCTTTATCGAATCTATCATCCATACATGATACTCCTTTCCTTATTCCATCATATCATTATACCGTTTTCTTCTCCGGCGCACAACCTTTTCTTTTTCGACATTCTGCGAAGGCGAGCATAAAAAATGCCCTCAGAGAAGTTCTAAGGACATTTCCATTTTTATTTTCTTTTTTTCAGGCAGGTTTTCAGGCAGGCATAGCGCAGCTTCAGCCACATGCCGAGGCTTTTTTTCATATCCTGCCCCGTCAGATGATAGAGGAAGCGGTCTAGGGCGCGTTCCTCAAACGGCTCAAGCATAATGCCGCCGTATACTGTTTTTTCCAGCAGACTGCAAATCCGCTGATATTCCCCTTCGGAAACCGCAGGCAGGCGCAGGGTTAAGGCGCGGTCGGTTTTCTCCGTTTCCCAGCCCGGAGCCGCATCCATGCCCCAGAGCGCAAGTAGCCAGAACAGCTTATCCTTTTTGTAGAAAATGCGTTCCTGCGGCGTGAAGCTTTGACAGCATTTCCTTTCGCGCCACAAAAGAACCATCTGCAAAAGCTCCAGCAGGCAAAGCAGAAGCGTTGCAAGCAGCATCAGTACACCAAGCACACCAAGCCCAATCGCTGCCGCATAGAGCACCAATCCGCCACGCCGTTTTGCAGCATCATCTGGCGGAAGGTAACGATAATTTCCCCCTCCGAGGTGAATTTCACTGCATTGGAAAGAAAATTGATAATCACCTGACTGATGCGCAGCTCATCCCCACAGACATAATCCACAGTAACGCCTTCAAAATTGACCTCGTAGCGAATACCGCGGCTGTCCAGATTTTTCGCAAACATATCATACAGGCGGTTGCCCAGCGCACGCAGGCTGAACACACCCTGCTCCAGTTCGACCTTGCCGACCTCGATACGGGACATATCCAGAATATCGTTAATCAGCGCAATCAAATGATCGGAAAGCTCATCCGCCTTTGTAATGTACTGCATAGCAGGACTGTTCGCCTCCAGCTTATTTTCTGCCAGCGTCAGCATACCGATAATACCGATAATCCCGTTCATCGGTGTACGAATTTCATGCGACATACGAGAAAGGAAGGTTGTTTTGGAGCGGCTTCTTCCTGTATCCGACAGGACACATTATTCTTTTGGAATCTTTTCAAAGTTATTATCAATCTTTTCAATTTTATTAAGTCTGTTGCAGAATTTCATAGCTTTGTTATAATGGAGGATAGACAAAATTCAGGAGGTGAGCCTGTGAATTATCAGGAATGTATTCATTATTTGGAAGAAGATGTTGGCTTTAGTTCTATACCGGGGCTGGAACGCATACAATACCTCTGTGATCTGCTTGGAAATCCGGAGCAAAGGCTTCCTGTGATTCATGTTGCAGGCACAAACGGGAAGGGCTCTGCCGTGGCAATGCTTTCTTCCATATTAAAGGAGGCGGGCTATCGCGTCGGCGCATATACCTCCCCCCATCTGGAGCGATACAATGAACGCTATCTCCTCAATGGTGCGGAAATTTCGGATGATGATTTTGCAAAGGAAATCACCCTGATGCGGCAGCTCTGCGAAAAGCTGGCGGCAGAAGGCAAGCCTGTTCCGACACTTTTTGAAATTACAACCGGTGCGGCGTTTCATTATTTTTATGAAAAGCAGGTGGATGTTCTGATTCTGGAGGTCGGGCTTGGCGGCAGATTTGATGCCACGAATGTCGTTCCCCACCCTCTGCTTTCGCTCATCATGTCCATCAGCATTGACCATACGGATTTTTTGGGGGATACGATTGAAAAAATTGCTATGGAAAAATCCGGCATCATTAAGAAAAATTGTCCTGTGGTGTTGTATTCCCAAGCGGAATTAGTATATAATATCATTAAGGATGCAGCAGCTCGAATGGATGCTCCATTCTATTGTTTGAATGACGCAGAAATCAGGGTCGCTTCGCAAACATTGGAAGGGACTGTTTTTTCTGTCAAAAATAAATGCTTTTCCTTGGAAAATCTGGAATTATCTCTGCTCGGCACCTATCAGCTTGAAAATTGCCTTGCGGTTCTGGAGGCCTGCCTTGTGCTGAACAAAAACGGTCTTTCGATTCCCGAAGGAGCAATTCGCAATGGACTGAAAAATGCCCGTTGGGCAGGCAGGATGGAGCTTTGCGGCAAAGCGCCGCTTGTCATTCTGGATGGCGCGCATAATGCGGATGGGATTCGGCAGCTGGCAAATTCCCTTTCGGTTTATTTCAAGGAAAAAAAGGTTACCCTTATTCTCGGTATTCTGGGGGATAAGGAATATCGGAGGATGGCAGAGCAGATTCTCCCCTTTGCGGAGACGGTGATTCTGACCGAGCCGCACAGCGAGAGAAGGCTGGATGTATTTTCTCTTGCCCGCTCTGTTTCCGATTTCAGTGGTACGGTGGAGATGGAAAAGGAAATTGAGGCGGCGTATGAAAGGGCGCGCACCCTCACCCCTCAGGACGGCATTATTCTTTGCTGTGGTTCCTTATATATGATCGGAGCCATGCGCACCTATCTGAAGCACCGTAAAAACAGCTAAACTGAAGCACATAGAAAAAGTATTTGAAACGGAGGAATGTCCTGTGTTTAATTTTAAAGAAGAATTGAGCAGATATCAGCCCATTCTGGAAATCGACCAGATCGAAGCATCCCTGCATACATCCGAAATGCAGGATCTTCTGGATATCCTACAGCATATTGCGAAGGAGAAAAAGCAGCCCCCCACTCAGGAATAAGCAAAAGGAGAGAATGACATGAAATGCCCGAATTGTGGTTTTAATTTTTCTGAGGGCTGTCGCTGTCCCGATTGCGGCGTAGATGTGTATGTGTTCCGAAAGGCACGCAATGCATCCATCCGTCTTTATAACGAAGCGCTTACCTTAGCCGGAGAAACCGATCTCTCCGGTGCAGCGGCAAATCTGGAACAGAGCCTTCTTTTTGATAAAAATAACATACAGGCGAGAAATCTTCTCGGTCTGATTTATTGCGAAACGGGGCGCATCGGGGATGCCCTCAGACATTGGATTATCAGCTCCTCCCTTCTGCCCGAAGGAAATGCTGCCGCAGGCTATATGGCGTATTTGCAGAAAAACGCCAGAGAAATGGAAAAATGCAATGATGCGGTGCGGATGTATAATCAGGCGATTACCTATCTGAAGCAGGGCAGTGATGATTTAGCCATTATTCAGCTGAAAAAATCCATTGACAATAACCCGAATTTCATTGATGCCTATAACCTGATGACGCTTTGCTGCATTGAGGATAAAAATCTTAAGCGCGCACTGCATTTTAATGAAATCGTGCTGAAACGGGATATTCGCAATCCCCTTGCCCTGCATTATGCACAGCTGATTGGCAATGTGCCCTCTCCAACTCTGAAAAAGGGAGACAAAAATAAAGCCTCTGCGGCAGTCAGCGTGAAAAAAACAGACAGCAATCCGCCCCTTCCCGGCTATAAGCGCAAGGACAGAAGCAGCAGCGTTCTGGAAAAGCACAACATGATTGCCTTTGTAATCGGGCTTGTGATTTCAGCTCTGGTGATTCTGGTGCTGATTGTGCCTGCGCTAAATGAGGATAAGGATGCAAAAATCAAGGAATTGCAGACCGCTGTTGAAAATTATTCCGGTGAAACCAATATGACACCGGAGGAGGTTCTGGAAATGCGGACAGAACTGCAAAAGCTGCAAAAGGAAAACAAGCAGCTGCGCAGCGAGGAAAATAAGCAGGCGAATCTGGAATTGCTGGAAACGGCAGTATCGCAGATGACAGACGGCGATTATGAAGCCTGCATCACCACCTTTGAATCCATTGATACGGTTGGATTTAGTGATGATGATTTGGCGAAATATAATTCCCTGAAGGCGGAGCTTTACCCCAAGGCGGCAGATGCCTACTACACCAAAGGAAAAAGTGATTTCCTAAGCAAAAACATGACAGAGGCAAAGACCGATCTGGAAACAGCCTTGAAATACGCAAGCAACGAAAACTTTGTGGATGACATCTATTACTATCTGGGACAGATTGCAGAGGGAGAAAAAGATATGGCAAGCGCAAAGAAATATTACAACAAGATTATCAGTGATTACCCCGATTCCAATCAGATTGGCAATGCCAGAAACGCATTGGAGGGCTTAAAGGAATAAGCCTAATGGAATAAAAATAGAACACAAATGAAGCCCCTCTTTTCAGAGGGGCTTTTGCTATGCGCTTATTTCATGTATTTATCGTGCAGCTCCTTATACTTTTCGGTATAAGCCTGATTCTGCTTCTGCTGCAGCAGATTTGCACGAATCTGTTCCTTCACCTCATCGAAGGGGGTTACGGATGCGTCCTTCTTATCCTCAACCTTAATCAGATGATAGCCGAACTGTGTCTTTACAGGGCCAACTACCTTGCCAACCTCAGCCGCAAATACCGCCTGATCGAACTCCGGAACCATCTGACCCTTGCCGAATTCGCCAAGGTCACCGCCCTGCACATTGGAGGGGCAGGAGGAAAATTCCTTCGCGGCATCCTCAAAATAGATATCCCCTGCGGTGATTTTGTTCATGATATCCTGTGCTTTTTCTTCGGAATCCACCAGGATATGCTTTGCATGTACGGTTTCGCCCTTTTCAAAATGCTGGGGGTTTTCTTTGTAGAACGCCTGCATTTCTTCATCTGTTACAGTGATATCCTTCAAAACGCTGTTGATGGCAAGCTGGGCAAGGATATCCTTTCTTGCCCGTTCCATCATGGCTTTAAATTCATCGGTTTCATCCATTTTTTCTTCTTCTGCCATCTTTGCATACAGATGGAATGCCAGAAGCTGCTTCAGTGCGTGCTCTCTGAACTGGGGATATGCCGCATACGCCTGCTGCTCCTTCGGCAGATTCGCTATATATGCGTCCAAATCCGCATCTGTAATGTTTACGCCGTCAATTGTTGCTAAAATATTCTGTTCGCTCATTTGAATTCTCCTAAATGTAAATTATTATTTATTGAATCCCGAAGTCCTCATTATTCCAGAGGTTATCCTCAGGGTTCTGTCCATTGCCGGGGTCTGTTGTGCCGGGGTCTGTGCTGTTGGTATCATCATCACTGCTGCTCACATGCGCAGAATCGCAGGTTGCGCTGATATTGATATCCAGCTTGCCTTCGGGAACCTTAGAGGGCTTGCCCTTAATCGTACCGTCACTGTTGACCGCCAAAACCACATTCATGGTCGGGCAGGTTGCGCCCGCAAGCTTGCCTGTTTCACTGCAAATCGTGTAGGATTTGTGCATCGTGCAGGTGCCGCCGCCTGTGCCGCCCTTGAAATCCGTTGTAACATAGTCACTCGTTACACCATAGCCATAGTAATCACTGTTGCAAAGAGAAGAAGGTGTCATGCCGGATGCAGAGCAGATAGAACGTGTTGTCAAGCCATCCGGTTTTTTAAACTCCTTATTCTTCAGTCCCTTATCATAATGAATCTGGCTCATAACCGAGCTCCAGATGCGCAGATGGGCGTTATTTGCATTTATAATCTCCTTCTGGCTGTCATACCCCATCCAGATACCGGCGGTATAGTAAGGCGTATAGCCATAGAAGGTCAGGTCAACGGTATCATTGGTGGTACCTGTTTTACCTGCAACATTCATGCCGCTGATGGCTGCCTTCGTACCGGTACCCTTCGTGATAACATCACGCATCATATCCGTCAGCAGGAAGGCGGTTGTTTCCTTCAGCACCCGATGTGTTTCCTGTTCGGAATTATCCAGAAGCACGTTGCCGTCATGGTCATACACCACGCTATAGAACATCGGCTCATAATAGGTGCCTCCGTTGGCAATGGTTGCATAGGCCGCCGTCTGCTCCAGAACGGAAACGCCCTGTGTCAGACCGCCGAGTGCCGTTGTTGCCGCCTTATCCCGTTCATCAATCGTGGTAAAGCCAAAGTCCAGCAGATACTGATAAGCCGTATCCGCGCCGACCATCATAAAGGTCTTAACCGCCAGCACGTTCATGGAATGCCAGATACCCTGACGCACTGTAGTAGGCCCGATATATTTGCCGTCCCAGTTTTTGGGAGACCAGCCGCCGTAGGTAACAGGCTCATCAATGATGATGGAGCCGGGCATCAGCAGTCCCGTATCAATCGCGGGGGCATACGCCGCCAAGGGCTTCATCGTCGAGCCCTGCTGACGCAGTGCCTGTGTCGCACGGTTGAATACTGAATCACCGGGCTTTTCGCCGCGTCCGCCGACAATCGCCTTTACTTCGCCGTTGCTCTGATCCATGATGACCATTGCCGCCTGCAGGGATTTAGAAACCGTCAGCTTATCCAGAACCAAGGTATGCGTTTCATCCAGAAGCTCCTCCTTCACGGATGCAACAAAGGCATCTGCCTCCTCCTGCGAGGTAACGGTTGTTTTCTTTTCATAATGCGACTGATTGCTGCTTTCATCGGGGTTCTGTGTATCCAGAACGGAAATCAGATAGGTCACATCCATCTTCCCATCCCCTGCCGGGAACATATTATCATTCTTCATGGCAGCTTCTGCGGTTTCCTGCATGGAAGCGTCCATTGTGGTATGAATCTGCAAGCCGCCGCTGTAAATCATATTGGATGCCTGTGCGGCTGTCATGTTTTTCTTTTCCATCAGGTCAGCCTTAATCTGCTGCACTGCCGCCTCTACAAACCAGTTATGCTTTGCGTTGCTTTCTTCATCCGCAGTATCCTTGCAGACCAGATGTGCATAGATATCCTCTGCCGCGGCTTCGTCATATTCCGCCTGCGTAATCATATTCAGATCCAGCATTTTTTTCAGAACCGTCATCTGGCGTTCCTTGCTTGCCTCCTGATTCATATCCGGCGCATACAGGCTGGGGGTTTTCGTGATGCCCGCGATGCTTGCTGCCTCTGCCAGCGTCAGCTCACTGGCATGCTTGCCAAAATAATATTGAGAAGCCGCCTCTACGCCACGCAGACCATGATGCAGCGGTATCGTGTTCAGATACAGCTCCAGAATATATTTCTTCGCCGCATCCTTTGAGCCAAGCTGTTTTTTCAGCGCATTTTCCAGAGAAACAGCCAGATACTGCTCCTTTATCTTTCTGGAAAGGCTCTTTTCGCGCTCAAGCACCTCATTTTTCAGCACCTGCTGCGTCAGCGTACTTGCACCCTGCGAAAAGCTCATGGTTTTAATATTTTCAGCCATCGCACGCATAATCCCTCGGATATCAATACCATTATGCTCATAAAAACGCTGATCCTCAATCGCAATGACTGCATTCTGCATATTGGTTGTGATTGCGGAAAGCTTCACATATTCTCGGTTTTCCTCGCCATGCAGCTTATCCACCTCATTATCATCCGCATCATAGATGACAGAGGTATAGGAATCGGGCAGAACATCGGAGGTATTCAGCATGTCCGTGCTTTGCAGAATACCGAACACCGTACCCAGAATTGCGCCTGCAACCGCAAAGGCAATCACGATGGCAACAATCAGCAAAACCTTCCCGATTCTGCTGTTGACCGAGCGTTTCTTTCTGCGCTTTCTGCGTTTTTTCGGGTTTCCGGAAGAGGATGGTCGGCGTGTGCCGTTTGCGCCGGAGGGGCGTGCCTGCCTTGTGCCGGAAGGGCGTGTCTGTCTTACGCCCGTTCTGTCCTGCGCGTCTCCCCTTCTGTGTTGAGATTCACTCATATTTCAAGCCTCCTGTTTATTTCCATGTGTAATCAAAACGGATGGAACAAAATCCATATTCCGCCATTTTGCGAAGATTATACTTTTTGATTATACCAAAATTTCACCGCAAAAGAAAGACATTTTCACAAAAACATGCTTATTTCTACTATAACCTTTGTTTAATTTTTCTTTAACATTGCAAAAAAAGCCCCGAAATCAAGGAAAAGGCATGCTTCGCCCTTCTCACTCATATCATTGCAGAGGGAGGGAGCGGACAATGCGAAAAAGAAAACGAAACCGAAAAAGAAAGAAATTTCTGCCCCTTCTCCTGCCTGCTCTGCTGACGGTTCTCTGTTTTTTCCTTCTGGAAAAAAACCTTCTGCCGCCCCTGAAGGAAATCTCGCACATGCAGTGCAAAGCGGCGGCGAATCATATCATAGACGAGGCGGCGGCAAATGCACTTGCGCGTATGGAATTAGATGCAAGCGCGCTTTTGCAGAAGGGGGTGGATGGCGAAAGCTACACCGCCAACACCACATGCGTAAACCAATTCTGCGCCCTGCTCAGCCGCGACATCACAAAGCAGCTAAATGAACTGCCCAAGGAGGTTATTCCCATTCCGCTTGGCGCGGCAACGCATTGGGGGCTTCTTGCCAATCAGGGGCCGAAAATCCCCTTCACCCTTCTGCCTATGGGTGCGGTCAGGGTGGATTATGAAACGGCGTTTTCCTCCGTCGGCATCAATCAGATCAACTACAAAATCTGGCTTGCGGTACATTTAGAGCTTCGGATTGTCAATCCGCTGTACCGAGAGGATATTACATTAGAGAGAAAAATTATGCTTGCCGATCTGGTTTTCAGCGGAAAGGTGCCGGCGCATTACTTTCAAATCAGCCGACCGAATGAATATCTATTGACAGAATGAACACAATGCTAGTATGATATGAGGTAATGAAAGTTGATATGGAGGTAATAGAAATGGTCAAAACATTAAGTGAATTCTGGAATGAGGTTGCTTCTATCTGCTATGACAGCAGCGATTACGGTATCATTGCGCAGGTTCGTTCTCAGTTTAGAACCAATGAAATCAATAAATTCGTGAATGCTTTCATCCCCGGAACCGAAATTCTGAAGGACGGCAAAAACGGCACACCTGTTGCCATGAAGGGCAAAGCGGATGATGACAAGGGCGCAAGCGGCAACGAGGAAATTGATTTCCACGGCTTGCAGCTGTTCGATTATTCCGATATGAAGGGCGACTGGATGGTTGTTACCTTCCCCAATCTGGAAGCACTGGAAAAGCATCTTCTGAGCGAAGCAGGCGCACTGAATGTATATTCTTCCGATATGCTTGTATTTGAGGATGGTGTATTCAAGCCCTTTGAAATCATGTTCAACGGGGATAATGATACAGTAATTCCCATTGATAAGGATAACTTCGATACCCCTCTGGATATCAAGGCAATGCAGGATCGCATCTGGGTAAGATGGATGGACCCCAAGGAGCTGGAGCCTCTGACAGACGAGGAAGTAGAGGAATACAGAAAATCCATCGGAAAATAAAAAATTAAGTCGAAAGCAGGCTTTCGACTTGTTGAAACAGAAGAATAAACAGACGAGTTCCATCGGCTGAAAAGCCTTGAAACCCGCTGTTTTCCTCGGCGGAACTGAATTCCGCCTGCGGATTTCAGTTGGGA
>ERZ779843.1991-NODE-1991-length-21212-cov-4.227395_pt1 | contig 21212 bp, 28 predicted proteins | sample MGYA00511560_ERZ779843 | MGnify/ENA primary metagenome ERZ779843 (study PRJEB29588, sample SAMEA2158062) | human gut metagenome | biome: human gut; feature: human-associated habitat; material: faeces | place: Denmark | collected 2008/2010 ... | reverse complement strand
TGCCGCCGTCCGATACGCCAGCCATATTCTGCATATTGGCGACACCGTTTTCTTTGGGACAAGGGCGGACTATCTCCAAAGCCCGCAAGGACGGCTGTTTGACGTGAAGAAGGGCGGTGACAGCCAATGACTGCTATCTTGGAAAAGCTGTCTCTCTATTGGGCATATCCCTTTGTCCGCTATGCGCTCATTGTCGGTGTGCTGATCGCGCTTTGCTCCTCCCTGCTGGGCGTGACGCTGGTGCTGAAGCGGTTTTCCTTCATCGGTGACGGTCTGTCCCATGTGGCGTTCGGCGCAATGGCGATTGCCGCCGTGCTGCAGATCACCAACAAAATGCCCCTTGTAATGGTCATTACCATCCTCAGTGCCGTGCTGCTCCTGCGCACCGGGCAGAACACGAAAATCAAGGGCGACGCCGCTATCGCCATGATCTCGGTGGGAGCACTTGCTATTGGGTATCTTCTGATGAACATTTTCTCCACCTCGTCCAATCTTTCGGGCGATGTGTGCAGCACGCTGTTCGGCTCCACCTCCATTCTGACGCTGTCCCCCGCAGAGGTATGGCTGTGCGTGGGAATGTCGGTGCTGGTCGTAGCGGTGTTCATCCTGTTCTACAATAAGATCTTCGCCGTGACTTTTGACGAGAGCTTCGCAAGGGCGACCGGCACGAAGGCGGGGCTTTACAACCTACTGATCGCCGTCGTCGTTGCGGTCATCATCGTGCTGGCGATGAACCTTGTGGGTTCCCTGCTGATCTCCGCACTGGTGATCTTCCCGGCGCTGTCCGCCATGCGGATGTTCAAGAGCTTTCGCAGCGTGACCATCTGCGCGGCAGTTCTTTCGGTTTTCTGTGCGCTGCTCGGCATTCTGGCGTCCATTCTCGCCGGTACGCCGGTAGGCTCCACCATCGTCGCCGTTCAGATCGGTGCTTTCGGTCTGTCGTGGCTGGCAGGCACGGTATTGGGAGGTGTTCGCAGATGAAAAAACTATTGTGTGTTTTGCTGATTGCCCTAACTCTTGTACCTCTCGCCGCCTGCGGAGGTGAAAAAGATAAAGTGACTGCTGCAGCTGATTCAGCCGATAACCAAGCGCCAGAGGCTTCTGTTTCACAAAAACAGCCCTCAGAAAAGAAATCGGAGTCTAAGCCTGCAGCCTCTGAACCAACGCAAAGCACAGACGGTGTTGATGTTGACCTCACAAGTCTTAGCAGTACAATGGTATATTCCGAAGTCTATAATATGATGAACGCCCCCGGTGATTATATTGGAAAAACCATTAAAATGACGGGACAATTTGTATATTACGAAAACCCTGATACGAAAGCCCAATACTTCACCTGTATCATTGGCGATGCAATGGCTTGCTGCTCGCAGGGGCTGGAGTTTGTACTGACCGGCAAGCATACTTATCCGGATGATTATCCTGAGTTGGGCAGCGAGATTACGGTTAGTGGTACATTTGAGTTATATGAGGAAGGAGACATCCGATATTGTCGGCTGGTTGATGCGGAAATGATTGGGCAATAAAGCAGCAGCCTGCAAAAAAACAGACAGCTTTCCGCCTAAGTCGTATTTCTGCGTGAGAGTCGGCGAAAGCTGCCTGTTTTGCTATAGAACTGACTATCGGCGCGATAGCGAGGCATTTTGACCATAGCTTTGTCATCTGCTTCTTCACCGTATATGAGCATTGACTTTGCGGCATTCAGCCTATAGCAGAAACTCTCAAGGTTTCACTTGCGAAATGGCAGAATCCCTGCTATAATATTTATGTAAGTTTCAGAATTGCCGCCGAGCAATTACAGTGAATGAGTAACACAGTGCCTGAGGATGAACGTCTTCAGGCACTTTTTTGTTTCTTCTGCCTCTCACAAACAGAGGCACAGACGGGGACGGCGGGGAGTATGCCCCCTCCCTGCTGACAATTTCATATCTGGGATCCTTGGGTCCAAAAGCGCTTAGAGAGCTTCGGTTCTTTAAGCGCTTTTTTATATAGATCGGAGCCTAACCGCTCCCTTACCCTTTGCTCCGGGGAGCCTTTCGGCACACCCGTACAGATAAATATTACATGCAGGAATGCAGAAAGGAAATGCCAGTGGAAGACGATTACATGATGGTGATCATCCCGTGTATTGCGGAGATTGCCGCCTCAGATACGCCTGAACGAGTCAAAAAGCTCCGCCTTGGAGCCGTTAGCGAGCTTCAGCGGTATCTGCATTATTATCGGCAGCTTGGCTATATGCCGAAGCTGCTCTATGCCATTGCAGACAAGAAATGCCGGATGATAGTTTCCGCCACAACCAAGGCGGAGATGCAAAAGCTAATCCGGCCCAATTGTGCGCACTATGACGGAGCCGGATTTATCCCAGCTGCTTACAGTGTCCCGGAGGAAGAACTCATCTGTTGGAGCGAAACATCCCTGAAAGGGCCGCTGACCGCAGAGGGCTTTCAGCGGTATATGGAGCTTTTTAAGCAGGTGCTTCCGGAGGAAAGCCGCAGACTCGCGTTGTGAGGTGATACAGATGGATAACATCGGGAATACCGAGCATGCGTTGACCTTTGCGGATCTGCGTGTTCACTACTATACCGGACGGAGCTACCTCATCTCCGGCGAAGGCCGGGATAAGGTGTTCGGCTATCGGCACGGCGTGATGACCGATATCGGAGATCTGCCGGAAACCGAATGGACCCGGCTGGCAAAACAACTGATCCGGCAATCCGGTGAGCAGGAGCTATATCAGCAGCTTTTCGCATGGGAAAGAGAACAAAGCCATTGGGAACAAAGTCCTTCTCAGTTTGAACTGGATGTGCTGAGTTTGCATATGGCGCGGCTGCCGGACAATCCGGCGTGGTGCGATTTTATTCCATTCAACCGGAAATATCGCCCTGAAGTGCTTTGCAATGCAGAGATTCTATGGGTCAAGTGTTCCGGGTGCGGAAAACGCCACGAAATGACAGGAACGCAGCTCAAAAATATCCGTGACAGAAGCAATCGTAAGCTGTACTGCCGGGAATGCGGTGATTGGATGCCGGTCCACCCATGCGCCCATCCTAAGGAAGGGGGTGATGGGAACGGATAAGGTCGTCATCGTTGTCAAGGACGGAATGGTTCGGGAAGTGTTCGGAGCCTGCCCTTACAAATTCGATGTTGAGATCCTGGACATGGATTTTAACGGAGCCGACCCTGACGCAGAGAATGCTGCACAGGATCGGCTTCAGACTGTCCGGCAGTATCTCAGCAAAATCTATTAACAAAAAGGAGAAGCATTATGCGAGAAAAGAACAATACCAATCTGGAACGGATGCGCGAACTGATCGAGCGGCTCACGGAGGCGGACATCGCCTACTACAAAAACGATGCTCCTATTATGACGGATCTGGAATATGACCGACTGACAGAGGAGCTCGCCTCTTTGGAGCATGATACCGGGCTGGTGCTTTCCGGCTCGCCGACGCAGAAGGTTTCCGGAGAGATTTTGGAAAGCCTGGCGGAGGTGCAGCATACAAAGCCCATGCTGTCCGCAGGCAAGACGAAGTCCATTGAGGATCTGATCCGGTTTGCAGCAGGACGTGCTGTTCTGCTGAGCTGGAAGATGGACGGACTTACGCTGGTTTTGCGTTATGAGTACGGAAAACTGAAGCAGGCCATCACCCGCGGCCGCGAGGGTATCATCGGCGAAGATGTGACCCATACGGTGCGCACCTTCCGAAACGTGCCCTTGACGATCCCCACGAAGGAATCGTTTGAGGTACGCGGAGAGGGCGTCATCTCATGGGAGAGCTTCCACAGAATCAATGCCAGTCTGGAGGAACCCTATACCCATCCACGGAATCTGGCCTCCGGCAGCACGCGAAAGCTTGACGCCGGTGAGGCAAGCAAGCGCCGGTTGGAGTTCTGGGCTTTCGAACTGGTCAGCGACCATCTGGAGCCTGAGAGCAAGCTTGCGCAGCAGCAATTTCTGCAGCGCAGCGGTTTCTCGGTTGTGCCGTATATCTTTTTGGATGCCGGGCACAGTGAGCAGGACATCCGAGATACAGTCGCGGGCATGGAACCCAAAGACTTCGCATATCCGGTGGATGGTCTCGTCATGGAATATGAAGACCTCCGCTATGGCAAAAGCCTTGGAGCAACCGGACATCACGAGAATCGCCTGATTGCGCTCAAGTGGGCCGATGAACTCTATAGCACGCGTTTTCGCGGCGTGGAGTTGGCCACGACCAGAACCGGTATGGTAAGCATCACCGGTCTGTTCGATCCGATCAGTATTGATGGTACACTCGTCAGCCGCGCTTACCTACACAACCTTGATATCTTCGATGAGTTTCAGTTTGGCATCGGTGACGAGATTAGCGTGTATAAGGCGAACATGATCATTCCACAGATTGCGGACAATAAAACGCAGAGCAACACCTATATGCTGCCCATGACCTGCCCCTGCTGTGGAAAGCCGCTAACGGTAAAGTACACATCGGGCGGCACGCGGCAGCTATATTGCGGTAATCCGCACTGTGCAGCCAAGCTGGTGCAGAAGTTTGCGCATTTCTGTGAAAAGACCCGCATGAATATTGAAGGACTTTCGGCAACAACGCTGGAGAAGCTCATCGGTCACGGCTGGGTGCGGAATTTCGGAGACTTATACGAGCTGGAGCAGCACCGTGAGGATATTGTACGCACCGAGGGTTTCGGCGAGCGATCCTTTGACCGACTGCAGGCGGCAATTGAAAAGAGCCGCCGCTGCACGTTGGCAAAGTTTATCGCCGGTCTCGGTATCCCGATGGTCGGGCGCCATGCGGGCCGGGATCTGGATCGCTATTTCCATGGCTCATGGGCTGAGTTTGAGGCAGCAATTCTCAACGGCTTCGATTTCACACAGCTGCCGGATTTTGGCGAGACCATGCACAACAACATTTATACCTGGTATGCGGATGCTCAGGAGGCAAAGCTCTGGCGTCCGCTGCTGAGAAAAATTCAATTTGAAACAAAGGAGAATTTGACTATGGAAACCACCATGAATAACCCCTTCGCAGGCAAGACCGTCGTTGCTACCGGAAAGCTGGAGCATTACACCCGTGACGGCATCCAGGAGAAGCTGATTTCTCTGGGCGCTCATCCGTCCGGTGCCGTGAGTAAGAAAACCGATTATCTGATCGTTGGCGAAAAAGCCGGCAGCAAGCTGACCAAAGCGCAGCAGCTGGGCGTAAAAACGCTGACTGAACAGGAATTCGAGGACATGCTGGCCTGAATGGCAGGCGGCGCAACGGTTGCGGAGCAGGGATTACCTGCTCCGTTTCCGGTCTCAGGAGGAAATCAAGATGACAAACCACAAATACCGTTGTCCTGTCTGCGGAGCCAATAGCTTCGAGGTCACAGCACATGTTACGCAGGATTGGAAAATCGACTGCAACGGCACTTTTCTGGAAGCGTTGAATGAGTGCGTTGAGGTCACGCACTATCCTGACGAAATGGATATTTGGAGCTGTTCCAACTGTGATTTTTCCGCAGAAGGCAAATCGTTTCTCGTAAATACTCACAGTTAGGAGGACACATAATGAGAAAAACGAAGATCGGGGTCATGGACTTCCACGGCAGCGTGGATATCACCGACCCCTGTTACGACAAAGACGTCTGGTGCCGGATGAACAATGTGAAAATCAGTGAAGGCGAATATGCCTGCTATGTCTGGCGTCATACCGACAAAGGTAAGTATGAGGACGGTACGCCGTATTCGTATTTACTGGTTGGTGCGATTGGGATATACCGAAACGGTGATATACCGCGCCAGAAGGACATGGAGGAAATCGGCAGCATAGGCGTTGACGCCGGGCTGGCTGGGTTTTTCCACAACAAACCGGATTACAGTGACGAGGAATGGGGCAGGTTCTGTGACCGTGTCCGTAATGGCGATGCATGGCTGATAGAGGACGGCTTTTATAGCTTGTCCGGGTACGGCGACGGATGCTATGGCGTATATGCTTATAAACAGGATGGCGCAATCACCGCATTGGAACTCCGTTTTCTGTGATGAGGCGGGGCGCGTGCGTAGTTCTCGTGGATTGTGTAGAAAACAATAGGAGGTCACAAAATGAAAGAAACCAAGAATGCACGTTTCCGTCGCGTGGCGGAGGCGCGCGTCAACAAAATTATCCGGATGCTGCGCCTTCTGGGCAACTGCTCCGGAACAAACACCTATGCCTATGACGCCGATGCCGTCGAGCAGATCTTCACGGCACTGCAGATCGAACTGGATCAGGCGAGGAAGCGATTCTCTGAAAACGGGAGACCGGGACGAAAGCGGTTCTCTCTTTCGCAAGCGCCGACGCCGGACACCGTTTCGTATCCGCACATCACGCTGCCCCTGCCGGACGGCACATATCTTCGAGCCGTCGCGTATGCAGATACGACCTATCCGGCCATCAATCTGTATCTACTGCGGGATGGCGAGCCGGAGGAACTCGTATGCTTTGCGGAATACAACTCGGAGCACAGCCCCTGCCACGAGCTTTGCATCGGCGTCTACACTTTCGATGCGGAGGACACTCAGTACTATGGGCCATATCGGCCGGAAAGGGAAACGAAGTATGGAAAAGGTGATTGATAAAAGCCGGGCATATGAAGCCTACCGACTTGCGTGGGATGATATCGCAAAGTTGCTGTCAGATCAGATAAAGGCTGTTCTGGGCCGAAGGTTTCTTCTGCGTGTGTGGCCGGAGGATCAGGGATACTGGGGCGCCCGTGCACTGCATGGGCTGTTTTCGGTTGCTGATCTGAATCGGCTGCTGGATGCTGTACAAGCAGACGCGGAGACCCGCATGGAAACTCTGCCGGAGGATTCAGAGGCCGTACACGGTTTCGGCATGACACTTGGCTCGCTTCTTTTGAAGGCCGCTTTACAGGCGGACTGGAAGTGTGAGATGGTCGAGGACGATGCACTCTGGCTGATCGGTTTTGTCAGCTCGGAAACGCGACCTTACACGGTGAGCGGTCTTCTAAGAACGCTCAATCCGGATACGCTGATGTCGGCCAAAGATATTCTGACATACCTGAAAGACAACGACAGCACTGACCGCACGCTCAGTGATATTAGGCTGCGCTATTATGCCGCGCACGGAAATGAGCTGTGCTGGCGCTATCCCATCAGCGACGGGATCCATGCCGGTGCGTTTATCCTGGCCACAAAAGACGGCTATCTGAGTCTACCCTACAACAGTATGGACGAGGAAGACTATGAAATCCTGGTATTGGATGATGCTGTATTTCACGATCTGGCATCGCTTACTACATTCCTGTCAGACTGGGAAAATTTCTCTGCCGACCTGACGGATGCCATGCGCGAGATGTGCCGCATTCTGGAAGGAGGCGAAGAGGATGCCTGATGCGGTTAAACCCGAGATCTGTCTGACAGGAAAGCTTCTATACCCGGTACATATCGGCCTGCCGGCATATATTCAGGAGACTGACGGATACCGAAGGACTTCCACAGTCTGTGCTATTCTGGCAGACACACAAGAAGCTACCGTGATTGAAACGCGCAATAGCGTGTATTCCATTCAGAAAGTATGAGGTGCAGTATGAACAACAATATCGACTGGATCATCCATCTTGTAGCAAACGGAGCCTGTGACGAGTGCGGGAAGGAGGAAAAAGGGTTCCTGCCCTATACCTGCAATGCGCATACTCATGGCATGGAGAAATATGACCACCCGGATTTTCAAGTGGTCCTGAGTCTTCCTCCCCGTGAAATCGGAAGGATCCTCAACACATTGGGGCTTAGGGTTCAGGAAGGAGAACGCTTTCAGGCCGGTAGGTATGTATCCGGCATCTATGCCGACTGCGATATCCGTCTGGATGAATTTCGGGAAACGGGACGCAATGTGCTGCGTGCAGTCATACCGGATCGGCAGAATCGTTTTCCGGAAGATCCACAGTGCGAAGAACCATATCGACTGCAGAGCATGGACACAGAGGATCTGTATGAGAGAGAAGGTGCGTTGTCGTGAAAATTGCCATCTACCAGATTGCGATAGAGCGCGATGAGAACCGTCTTGCGTTTCAGAGCCTGAATCACATCATATCGGTCAGCAATGGTCGAGTCCCTGTAGAGCTTTACGACTGCGTTTTTGCCGGAGAAGTTTCTGCGCAAACACTGGAGGATATCTTCTATGTTTTCAACATGGAGCACCCTTCCGGTTACAAAGGGCGGTCGCTCTCGGTCTCCGATGTGGTGGAAATATTTCTTGCATCAGGAGGAAGTGAGTTCTATTATACTGCGAAGACCTCTATTTGGATGTTCGCAAGCTGGCGACACAGGCCGGAGCGGATAAGAAGTTAGTCACAATAGACGAAACGCATCCGGCACTGGCCTCCAACGAGCCGGGAGCAGACCGGTCCTGGGAGGTGCGATGCCTTGCGTAGATTCTATCAGCCGGTAGATCTCCGGTCCCGACAGGAAATGGCGCAGTATCGTATTGAGGTGCTTTATGCAAGTCAGGCATTCTGCCAGACGGCACCGGTCACGACGGATGTAGCCGTTCTGTCCGGCCATTACCAGCTGGTAGACGCCTATATCCAGTGCCTGACCAAGGAACGGCGGCTGGGACAGCCTGCAGATCAGAATCTGAAGGCCAAGCGCCAGACGGCGTCCGAGACCCTTGCCAAGGTCGTTCTGGATTGCCGGAAGCGGTTTTCCAGCTTCACCCCAACAGATCAGAACCAGTATCGCAAGGGTGTAAGCAGCCTGATCAACACCGTTTTACCGGTTTGGCTGAAGCTGCGCAACACCTACATCAACATCAGTAAATAAGAGGAGGGCTTTATCATGAGTCAGAACAACACGAATGCCAAAACAGCTATGCTGGCAAAGCTGGACAGCATCCACAAGGTGGAGGGCTTTGACCCGTCCCCGTTTGCCGTGGATTATACGGATCTCAATACGCAGGAGACGCGAAAGCGTCTTCCTGTCATGATCCAAATGGCATGGTTCCGCCTGAAATACCCTGAAGGCCGCATCGCCATCCAGGTGTCGCCCGGCAAGGATTGTTTTGTGGCAACGGCGCGCATCTATCCCAGCTACAAGGACCCGGTTGACTGCTATCTCGCAGAGGCTACAGCGTCAAGAGGCCCGGATGCCTCCAAGCCATCTGTGTCACCGCGGGAATGGGCGCAGACGGCAGCGGTAGGCATTGCACTAAGAAACGCAGGCTTTGGGCTTCAGTTCTCAGCGGCCGGCGACGATTTCGCCGACATGGCTCCGGACGAACTGCCTGTCGGCGAGATGGACACGAGCCGAGAGTCGCCGGCTATGGAGCAGCCTGTACAGGCAGAGATTGAGCCGGCATACGAACCGGCAGTTCTAACGGAGGAGCAGAGATTGGAGCAGGCTTTCCAGAAGCCGTGCCCCATCAAAAAGTACAGCGGCAAGACGCTTGGCGAGGTGTTAGCGATGGATCCAAACGCGATTGCATGGGTGGCCAATAAATACAAAGACAATCAGGAGCTGTCTGATGCGGCAAGGCTGATTTGTGAACATGCCATGCAGCAGGCATCCGTGTGATGCGGATATCATCACGGGGGACGGATATTCCGTCCCCCGGAAAGGAGGCTGTATGGACATCTTTCATATGTCAGATATCATTCCGCTGATTGGGCTTCCATACCCGTCATACGGAAGAAGCAACTACAATGTGCCCTGCCCGTGTTGTGATGACGAGCCGCACGCAAAACATCTCAACATCAATCTGCAGAAGGATGTATTTCGCTGTCCGCGCTGTGGGTTCTCCGGCGGCATTTTCGATCTGTATGCATACTATACGGGGATTGCCCGCGAGGAGGTCCGTGATGCTCTGATTGCACGCTTGGATGTGCAGGGCAGTATACCGAAGCCGGAGCACATTCCTGTGCCCGTGGTTGCAGAAGTCCCACCGACAGATATTGCATCACGAAGCGACACATATACCGGGCTTCTGTCCAAGCTGACGCTGGCCTCCGACCATCGGCAGAACCTGCGAAACCGGGGCCTATCAGATGAGGAGATCGACAGGCTTGGGTACCGTACCACTCCGGTGGTGGGGATGCAAACCATTGCAAGGCAGCTTCAATCCAGCGGATATTATCTGTCCGGTGTTCCCGGCTTTTACCGAAAAGACGGGAAATGGTCCTTTGCCTGTGAGAGCCGCGGTATTCTGATTCCGGTGCGAGACAGCAAAGGCCGTATTCAAGGCATGCAGATTCGCCGGGATAATGCGACGCGGCGCAAATTTCGCTGGGTATCCAGCACTGGCCGCACAGACGGCTGTAAGGCAGAGGGTTGGGTACATATTGCGGGGGAACCGCGCGCTATGGTGCTGCTCACAGAGGGCCCCATGAAAGCGGATGTCATCCATTACCTGACAGGACAGACAGTACTCGCAGTTGCGGGGGTAAATACATTGACCCAATTGGAGCTTATCCTGCCGCAGCTGCACGAGCAAGGTGTAGAACGTATCATGACTGCATTCGACATGGATTTCATGGAGAACCCCCATGTGCAAGGCGGATACAGGACGCTGGTCTCACTGCTTTCGGATGTAGGCTTTCGCTATGGCACCTATCTGTGGGATCCCCGCTACAAAGGTCTTGATGATTATGTTTGGGAGCACTGCTTCCAGCGGCAATTATCTTAGTGAAAAAGGGCGGTTCAGCTTCGGCTGTACCGTCCTTTTCTCGTTCCTGCGTTATCGCATATTTAATGTTCCAACAGAAAGTCTATAATGTTCTTTTGACGGATCCCGCCACGATTGACCCGCAGCAGCGTATCCGTGGACAGAACAAGCTTTTCGTAGTTATCCGAGATGGCCTCCAGCGGCGCAAATTCCCGATCTGTATTTTCCGGCGTAAGAATATAGCAGACTTGGATATAGAGCCGGTCGTCAGCCCGGTTTGCGACAAAGTCAACCTCTGCCACATCCTGCTTTCCGATGTTGACGGAGAACCCTCTGCGCAGCAGCTCCAGGAATACAGTGTTCTCCAGAACGCCGGCAATATCATTGTCCCGGTAGCCAATAACGGCGTGGCGCAGACCTAAATCGGAGAGATAGTATTTTTCCTGTGTCTCCAGTATCCGCTTTCCCTTGATGTCAAAGCGGACGACCTTGTGGATCAGGAAGGCGCTTTCCAATGCCTTCAGATAATTGTAGACGGTTTCCGTGCCTAGCTTTCGCCCCTGGCTTTTTAAAAAATCAGAGATTGTTTTTGCGGAAAAAGTGTTTCCAATGTTGTCCATGAGATAAAGGACAATGCTCTCCAGTAATGCCGTGTCGCGTATCCGGTTTCGTGCAATCACATCCTTCAGCAGAACGGAATTATAGATGTCATGAAGGTATTGCATGACGCGATCCTCATCCCATTTCAGCTGATGGATGCCGGGCAGTCCCCCAAAACGGAGAAAGTTAGCAAACTGTTCCCGCTTCGAGAGATTTGCCTCGTCCTCATTCTCTGCTGCGAATGCCAGATATTCTTCAAAATCCAGCGGATAGACCTGTATCTCCACATACCGCCCAGCCAACAGCGTGGCGAGTTCCCCGGAGAGGAGCTTTGCGTTTGAGCCTGTTACATAGATATCGCAGTCAAGATCTACGCGGAGGGAATTTATGACCTGCTCCCAAGTGTTCACTTCTTGGATTTCATCGAGAAGGACGTAGATCCGTCCTTCTGTCTGTCCAGCGATTTTGATGATCTCTGCGTACAGCGCCTTATAGTCCCTGAGCGCCTCATAGCGCAAGGATTCAAAGTTGATGAAAATGATGTTCTTCCTGTCAACACCGCGGTCGAGCAGCTCCTGACGCGTAAGCTCCAAGAGAGCACTTTTGCCGCTCCGCCGCATTCCTGTTATGATTTTAATCACAGGCTTATCCATAAAATCACGGATCAGCCGCATATATCGTTCACGCACGATCATGGCAGGTCACCTCCGGAGTTTTCTTTTATCATAGCACAAGCAGCTGAAAATATCAATAGTTTCTTTTATGGAAGAAATGATGTAAATGCGTCGAATCGTGTTCTTCCAAGAGAGAAACAGAGACTTTTTCCCCACGGAGAGCCAGAAGCCTGATCCTTCGTTTCGCGCGTATTTATTGACTCAATGCGTATTTCTGCTGTAAATACGCATGCTAAACCGTGTAATTAGATAAACTAAAATGGGAGGTACTCTTATGTTGATCGCTATTGATCATGGAAATTATGCCGTTAAAACCCCGCATTTCTCTTTCATTTCCGGGCTGACAGAACACACCGTAAAACCGCCTATGGCAGAGGAGGTTTTGGAGTACAACGGGAAATACTGGTCGCTCACCGGGCAGCGCTTGCCCTATATGAGAGACAAGACCAGAGATGATCGATACTTTATCCTGTCGCTCTTTGCCATTGCTAAGGAGCTTTCCGCTGCCGGTGCCAATACGGCGTTTGAGCAGATCGACCTTGCGGTTGGCTTGCCGCCGGAACACTACGGGATGCTGAGAGAACGCTTCGCGCAGTATTTCAGGCGGTTTGGAACAGTGAATTTTGCTTACAACAACCGTCCTATGAGCATTGTGATCCGAAATGTCTTTGTGTATCCGCAGGCGTATGCCGCTGTTGTTCCTCAAAGCGGACAGCTATTGAAAACGCTGCGGATGTTTATCGTGGATATCGGCGGATATACTACCGATGTGCTTCTCCTCCGCAACGGAAAGCCGGATCTGCAATTCTGCCGCAGTTTGGAGAGCGGAGTCATCACCATGAACAATGATATCATTGGCAAAATCAGCGCGCAGCACGACATGCGCATTGAAGACGAGCATATCTGTGCAGTGCTGCAGGGGCAGGAAACGATACTGCCAGATGCGGTAAAAAAGGCGATTCGTGATGCGGCTCAGCTGCACGCAAAAGATATTTTGGACAAGCTGCGTGAGCTTCAGGTGGATTTGCGTACCAATCCCGCCATCTTTATTGGAGGCGGAAGTGTCCTGTTCAGACCGTTGATTGAGCATACCCCGCTTGTGGCGAAAGCTACCTTCATCGAGGATCCAAAGGCAAACGCGATCGGTTATGAGATGCTTGCGCGAGGACAGATGGCCATGCGCGCGGTACAATAATGGGGGTTCCGTTGTGAAGCGGGATGGGAAATACCGTTTTTCGCTGCAGTTCGGTTCAGAAACGCGAGAACAGGTGCAGGCAGGAGAGCTTTTAGAGCGTCTTGGAAACCGAAAAAGCGCAGTTGTCATAGCCGCACTGAATGCATATATTGCTGCACATCCCGAGCTTGCTGAACCTGCGCCAGTAAGTGTTAAAATTGACGGCGGGATAAGGCGTGATGCGCTTGAGCAAATGATTCGATCCATTATTGACGAGCGAATCGCAAACGGTCAGTTGCTTGCCGGAGGCGTTGAAACACCATCTATACAAATGCAGGAAGATTTGAACGTGGACATTGCGGCAATGATCAGTAATCTGGAGTTGTTTGATGGTTGACTTTTAAGAACTTACAAAACTGTGAATCTACTTTTCTGTTGTTTTGATGAATACAAAACCACTTCAAGGCGTAAATACGCATTATTAAGGTGGATAATGGATTTATAGTAACTTCAACAGCACGCCTCTTTTTTGTAAAATAATAATATAGAAGGAGACGATGCTGGTGGACAAAGTAGCTCTTGGAAGACGCATAAAAGCGATGCGTCAGAACCTTGGAATGACGCAGGAGGAGTTCGCTGAACGGCTGAATTGCACGAACAGCCACCTCGGCAAAATCGAAAATGGCAAGGGCGGGATCAGCATTGAGCTGCTGGTTTCAGTGGCAAACATGCTGCACACCACAGTGGATCAGCTTTTGTTGGATTCCTATGACTATAAGGAGCAGGTCATCATGCGCGACCTTTATGAGCGTATTGATAAATTCCCTGTGAAAACAAAGATACTCACCTGCGATCTGCTGAGGCAGTTGGTTGACATCATCGAAAAAGCTCATGACGAGCATTGAGTTGTGAATGCCTTTCCCTGGAGGCAGCGATTTCTGCTTAGCAGGCACTAGGTCAACACAAATGAATATTCTGCACCGTACAGTCTATATCTGCACGGTCAACGAGAGCGAAAGGCTGTCCGGTTCTTACTGGGCAGCTTTGCGTTTTATCTGGGGATGTATCATCCAAATAGGAGGTGAACACTATGATGAACGGTGATAGAAAGGAAGGAATCTGCAGACTGAATGTAGACGGTAATGGCTGCGATTATTTGCGCATTCTGAGCGATTTGGAAACCAAACTGCGCAACAATACGAACCCAAAGGAAAAAATCGAACTGGCACTTCAGGGAGCGCTTATGTTCTACGGCGCTGACAGAGCGTATGTCATTGAAGTGGACGATGAGTTGGGTATCGGAGTCAATACATATGAGTGCTGTGCCCCTGGAATAGCGCCCGAAATTGACAATCTCCAATTTATGCCGTTCGAAATGTTTCCGCGCTGGCTTTGCTCACTAAAGAGCGATACGCCAATCATTATTACGGATTTGGAGCAGATTAAAACTGAATTTCTGGAAGAATACAGATACTTGGAGAAACGGAGTGTGAATTCGCTTCTAGCGGTTCCGTTTCAAAAAAGACTCAATGCCGGTTTTCTCGGCGTGGATAATCCGAAACGCAATGTGGAAGATCCGGGTTTTTTACGACTTGTTATCCTTTGCATCGTTGTGGAGCTAAATGAAATACTGCTGCAGGAGTGGAGAGAACGGCGCTATGCGAGTATAAAACAACCAACAATCATTCAGGCAAATCTGTTTGGGAAACTGGAAATCATTTCTGCAACCGATGTTTTAAAAGATGATTCATTTACAAATGAGTCTGGATATGTGCTCCTGACATTTCTGCTCTTAAACCGCAAAAGAGAACATCCTCTGCGGCTGCTTACAGACGTCATATGGGAAAGTACAGACATGGGAAATCCGTACAATTCGATTAAGAATGTCGTATACCGCCTTCGCAAGACGCTTGCCTGCATAGGGCTCCGCGATTTGATTCAGGCGTCGCACGGGACATTTACGTTAAACCCTAATTACACGATTTTTACTGATGTTGAGCGCTTCGACGATGCATGCAAACGGATCGATAATTCTTCCGACCCGGCGATTTTACAGGCGCTGTATGAGAGTATTATAGGACTCTACCGCGGAAGTCTCCTTCCGCGGTACGACTTTTACCACTGGCTAATGCCCAAAACGCTGTATTACCAAAACAAGTTTCTGCACTACATGAAACGGTATCTCTCTATGCTTTATAGAGAAAAGAACTACCTTCGCGTACAGGAACTATCCATGGATTTGCTGTCCATCGATATGTATGAGTCGGAAGTCCATTACTATCTCATAAAAGCAATGCTTATGTCCGGCAGCAAGACCCTGTCACAGATTTATTTCAGGCAGGCAGAGCCGTATCTCACAGATGAGCATATGCAGGAAGTGAAGACGCTTTTTACATCATGCAGAACATGAACTGCGGCTTTTATCCGTTTTTGTGACCGTAGTTGAGATTATTTTGAGACTTTTCTGCCTGCAAACAAGCAGGTCCTTTCACCGCAGAAATATGACTTCAGAGGTGGAGCTGTTGAGCCCCGCCAAGCACCCATCCGTTTTGTACAGTTTATAAAAACTGTCAACGGGTGGGTGTTTTTATGGGCAGACAACCCTCGCTTATACAGGGAGGAGGTGGTTTTGATGCGTTGATGCGCTACTATTCCGCTCAAATTCCTGATTTAACCCCATATTTTACAGAACATAGCATGCCATCGTGGCGTGTTTTGATCTCTTTTGCCGGGGTGGCATGCGCCAAAGGAGGCGTAAAAAAATGTCACCCATGGACGGAAGGGATGAACTGCGTGGCCGGTTCACAAGATGGATCGTCATAACTGCAGAACATGCACAGAAGAACTATCTGCGTGCTGAAAAAAAGCAATTACAAACCGTACCCCTTGAAGAAGCTGATGTTGCAATTGTGGATACGGCGCTATTATCTGCTGGTGTTACGCCAGATAGCTTTGATTTCGAGGAACAGCGTTTGGCTGAGGCGTTCCGGGAACTTCCGCTGATGCGCAGACGTATACTGGAAATGCTTTTTGTCGAAGAGCTTACACCATCTGAAATTGCAGCAAAGCTCCACTGCTCTGTACAGCATGTATACAACCAGCGCTCCCTTGCAATAAAGCGTTTAAGAGAGCGCCTTATAAAGGAGCGAAAAAATGACCGATAATGAATTTAGACTACTTCTGGAAGCTGCTGTATGCGGAGACCGGGAAGCGTTGGATTCCCTGCTTGCTCTATATATGCCTCTGATTAACCGGCTGAGCAGTTATGCCGGTAATCTCGACGAGGATTGTAGGCAATACATTATGCTGCATATTGTTCTGCATATTTCGGAGTTCAGAATTTAGACAAAGGCTCCGGTTATTTGCCGGAGCCTTAATTTTTTTCTCAGAGCATTAGATTTTGCGTTTTTCGAGTGTTTTTACTATATGAAGGCAATCCCGTTTTCAATGAACCTTGAAAATCGCATAGCGGCGCCCTCTCGTTCCTCTGGCGGCAAGCGGCTATCCATTTGGTTTGGCAGGCCAAAGCCAAGAGCACATAAATACGGACGGCAACCGTATGCGCGATGATCCGCCAGGGGCAATAATGATACTTCCGTAACTCGCGGCCCGGCCATAATGAAGGCGGGGGGATGAGACTTCCATGGACCCGTTCGCCACGGGCGGAGGTGTGCCGCAAAAAGAATGCTGTAATTAACTCTGGTTGCAAGTGTAATATAGTGAGCTTGTGAGTTGATGGAATGTTAACTTGGCTGGGAGTCATGTATTTGAAACCAGCAGAACGGCGCATTTATTACCAGAGAATCGGAGGGTTGAATATATCATGAAAGGATAAATGCGCATATGGAAAAACTGATTACACGAAAAGAAGCTGCCAAGATTTTGGGGATTAGTATTGCCACGCTGGATGCAGCCAGACAAAACGGCTTGATTTCCTACGTCCAGTATGTTCCAAATGGGTGCGTGTATTTTACAGATGCAGCGCTTCAGGAATATGTTGCCAAATGCACAAAGAGGGCAAAACCTGCCGATAACAACTTGACATACCGCAAGCAGCACCGTCCCAAAAAGAAATAGCTTGCTCATCCTCACAAATTCGGCAGCTGATACCAACATTTAGGGAGGTGAAAGAATGGCAAGAAAGAAAAAAGAGATACCCAAGTATGGCACTGTGGTGCTAAAGGGGGTCGAATATTACAGAACACGAATTGAAGATGCCGATGGCAGACGAGTCGCCCTTTATGCAAGGACTCCGGAAGAACTTCTTGAAAAAGTGGAAGAAGCACAGCGCCAAATTGAGGATGCGGTTTTCCGTAGAACAACACCGACTGTAGCCGAATATTGTGAGCGTTGGCTCACCATGCAATCTGCAAGAATACGGCCAACAACCCTCATAGACTATACTTCAAAGGTCAAAAACTATATCATTGAACCGCTGGGCCATAAATATATGGCAGAAGTCTCTTCAGATGATATCAAGCTTGCGATGGTGAATGTCTCCTCAAAATCATGCTCAGTATATCGCTCGGTTCAGATGCTGTATAAGTGCATTTTCTATTCTGCAGTCGAAAGCAAAATCATCGATTCCTGCCCCTGTGAAACTCTTTCTTCCAAAGGAGGAAAGCCGCAGAATGAACGAGAGGCACTTACAGACGAACAGGTTGATAAACTTCTCGTTGCCATCAAGGGGCTTCCTCCGTATGTGTTTGTAATGATTGGTCTGTATGCTGGCTTGCGACGGGAAGAAATCTTGGCGTTAAAATGGGACTGTGTGTTTCTTGATGCCGAAGCACCATACCTTTCCGTGCAAAGAGCATGGCATTCGGAACATAATCGACCCGTTATCTCGTCCGATCTGAAAACAAAATCTGCAAGGCGGGACATTCCGCTACCTTCAGTTCTAACGGAGTGCCTACGGGAAGCAAAAGAGGTTGCAACTTCAGAATATGTTGTTGCCAATCGTGATGGAGGTCCGCTGTCATATACGCAGTTCAAGCGAGTATGGCAGTATATCGTCACAAGATCAACAAAGGAGCGTACCTATGTCCGGTATATCAATGGGCAGAAAATTCAGCGCACGGTAACGCCGAAGTTGGGAGAAAAAGCAGCGCATAATGGAAATGTGGTGTACACCCTTGATTTTCAGGTAACTCCACACCAGTTGCGCCACACATACATCACGAATTTGATTTACTCCGGCGCAGATCCGAAAACGGTTCAGTACCTGGCGGGGCATAAGCATAGCAAAATTACGATGGACATTTATGCTAAGGTGAAGTATAATAAACCTAAAGAATTGTCCGCGGTTGTGAACAAAGCATTTGCGCCCAAAAAAGGCGCTACACCGAATAAGACGCGGAATGGGTGAACTCATGGGTTAACCGAGGCGCGAAAACCTAAAAAACCCAGTAAAATCAACGGTTTTCGCCCGTAAGACAGAAAGCAGTACGGCTTGAAGGCAGCTCGCCGCGCGCCGCAGTTCTCCAAGCGTTGAGTTTTCTTTCGATTTTTGTATCCAAAACCCGGACGACCGTGTGCCGTCCGGGTTTTTCTGTTTTCCGACACGCATCGGGCACATGCGGCATAGAATGACACGGGAACGGATGTTCCCAAATCTTTTTCTGGAGGAATACAGAATGGCTTCTTCCTGCAACGGCTGCTTCGGCGGCCTTACGTTCCCGGACTTTGTTCAGCAGCGGTGCTGCAATCCCTGCTGCAGACAGACGACCGGCTCTGTCGGCGGTACTTCGACCACAAATCCCACCTGCACCTGTACCTGCACCTGCACGCAGCCGAGCGGCACGGTTGCCGGTACGTCAACATCGACGGGCTGCGGATGCTGCCGCCGCTGTGACTGCGGCTCGTGCTGCAGTGTAGGCGGTACTTCCACTTCGACATCCAATTCTGGCTGCGGATGCAGCCGCTGCTCCGGCTGAGCAGATATGCGGCGGGCCGCTCCACCATCCGGTGGGGCGGCCCACTGTTTTCCGCTCTTTACAAATAGAACAAATCTGTTATAATAGTTCCTGGATAATATCGTCACGTTGCACAACAAGCGCAGAACAGGAGGCATTTCTATGCGGCTTGCAGTTCCGTTTGACCATGGCGAAATTTACGGGCATTTTGGCCGTACTGCACAGTTTAAGCTTTACGACCTGACTGACGGGCGAATCGTCTCGACGGCCATTGTGGATACGATGGGCAACGGTCACGGTGCGCTGACCGGATTTCTAAAGGCATATGCCGTCGATGCACTCATCTGCGGCGGCATTGGCGCAGGTGCGCGCCTTGCACTGGAGGAGGCCGGAATCCGACTCTATCCAGGTGCGGCGGGCAGTGCGGACGAGGCAGTCCATGCCTTTTTGGCAGGGACACTTCAATATCAACCCGATCTCGTTTGCAGCCACCATAGAGACGCGCCGCCGCGCGTCTGCGGCAGTCACACCTGCTCGGCTGCCTGCTATCACGAACGACAGGAGAAAGCATGCCATGAACCGAACTGACGCTCTGTATCAGAGTTTTCTGGAAATTTTGCGCGAGGAACTTGTGCCCGCAATGGGCTGCACGGAGCCGATTGCCATCGCCTACGCTGCGGCGCAGGCCCGCGCCGTGCTCGGCAAGCGGCCCGAGCGTGTGCGCATTGAGGTCAGCGGTAATATTATCAAGAACGTCAAGAGCGTGATCGTGCCGCATACCGGCTCGATGCACGGCATCGCAGCTGCTGCTGCCGCCGGTATCATTGCGGGCCGGGAAGACAGGGAGCTTGAGGTTCTGAGCGAGGTCACGCAGGCGCAGATCGAGGAAATGCGCGCCTATCTTAAAGAAGCTGCCTTTGAGATTCGCCCCATTGACTCACCGTTCATTTTCGACATCCGCATTACGGTCTGCGCGGACGGCGATCAGGCCACGGCCCGCATTGTCGGCAGCCACACCAATCTTGTCCAGCTGCTGCACGGCACAACGCGCATCATCGACCGCCCGTGCAGCGAAACAGTGTCCGAGCGGCGCACGGACCGGAGCATCCTGACCGTGGAGCGTATCGTCGATTTCGCTGATTCCCTCTGTCCGGAGGATGTACAGGAACTCTTTGAACGCCAGATTTCGTACAACATGGCCATTGCCGAAGCAGGACTCAGCGGCGCCTATGGCGCAAATGTTGGCCGGACGTTGCGCGAGGCCTACGGCGAAGCGGTGCAGAACCGTGCCCGCTATATGGCCGCCGCTGCCAGCGACGCACGCATGTCCGGCTGCGAACTGCCGGTCGTCATCAACTCCGGCTCCGGCAATCAGGGCATTACCGCCTCCGTGCCGGTCGTCGTCTACGCGCAGGAACTAGGCGTGAGCCGCGAAACGCTTTACCGGGCGCTGGCCGTGTCCAATCTCAGTACGATCCATATCAAGGCACATATCGGGACGCTTTCGGCCTACTGCGGCGCTGTTTCGGCAGGCTGCGGCGCGGGAGCCGGTATTACTTATCTCTACGGCGGCGGATACGAGCATATCAAGCACACGCTCGTCAACGCCATGGCGATCACATCCGGCATCATCTGCGACGGAGCCAAGCCCTCCTGCGCGGCCAAGATTGCGACCAGCGTGGATGCGGGGCTGCTCGGCTATCATATGTACCGCTGCGGCAACCAGTTCTACGCCGGGGACGGCATCGTCAAATCCGGCATTGAGCACACCATCGAGACAGTCGGCACACTGGCCCACATCGGCATGGCCGACACCGACCGCCAGATCGTCCGACTGATGATGGAAGATTGAAGTCGCCGCTGCAAAGCAGATGAAAATTCTATATTGTTTTTTGATATATACGAAAAGACCGTGCTGCGGTGCAGCACGGTCTCGCCGCCCAGATCAAAGCTAAGCTTGTCAAAGCCCATGCGCGTGGAAGCCCCCGCCGCCACCAGTACTGCGGATACTCTCTTTTCCAATTTCTTCACCTGCCCGATTCCTATAGTAAGCCATATTTTATTATAGCGTATAACTTCCCAAACTGCAACCAATATTCTACAGCAAAAATGCCCCTCTGCACACAGCAGAGGGGCACAAACTTGTTCTTGATGGAGTTTACTTCAGGATCGGCTCGATGGCAGCAGCCAGGGCATCCTTCTGTGCCTGTGCTTC
>ERZ779843.1986-NODE-1986-length-21235-cov-8.700378_pt1 | contig 21235 bp, 19 predicted proteins | sample MGYA00511560_ERZ779843 | MGnify/ENA primary metagenome ERZ779843 (study PRJEB29588, sample SAMEA2158062) | human gut metagenome | biome: human gut; feature: human-associated habitat; material: faeces | place: Denmark | collected 2008/2010 ... | reverse complement strand
AAACATATTATTTACTATATTCTCTTTGATTGTTTTTGTCAATAATATAGAATTAAAATTATGCAAAATGATTTTGGATACATACTAGGTTCAAATATAAGAGCAGAGAGATTACGCCGGCATTATACACAGGATAAGCTAGCTGAACTTTTAGATATGAGCATAAATTACGTTGGCAAACTAGAACGTGGAACAATTATACCTAGTGCTTTTGTAATTTTTAAACTATCCAAAATACTCCGTGTAGATATTAATGACTTTTTCAAAGAAATAAAATATTGACAATAATAATTTATCAAGTAGAATAATAAATGTAGCCAATAATGGGGCGTCGCCAAGTGGTAAGGCACCTGGTTTTGGTCCAGGCATTCAGAGGTTCGAATCCTTTCGCCCCAGATTTAGACGACAAACAGCACTTTTGAACATTGCTTCAAAGGTGCTGTTTACGTATATATGCAGGTTTTCACCGTCGTAAATAAAGTTCGAACATAATCCCACAAAAGATTATAAATTCTCAACAAAATGCTTATTAGACTTATTCCAATACTTTTTATACACAAAATTATTATTACCGTCAAAATTAAGCTGATACATTCTGAATATAACCAAAAAATCTTTTGGTTGCCACTGTTCTTCAAAGGAATAACAGTATTTCATACCTATTTTTTTCATAACATTACCACTTCTTGGATTATTTTTGTCGTGTGTTGCCGTTATATAGGGTAATCCGTCGTTTTTTACCTGTTTAACAACAACTTTTCCTGCTTCAGTGGCAATACCCTTGTTCCAAAATTCCTTACGTAATCCATACCCAAAATCATGGTGTTCTTCCATATCAACTTTTATATAACCTATTGGGAAATTATCTTCTTTCATACAGATCGCATACGCGTAGGCCTGTGGCTCTATATATCTTGAAGCATATCTTTCTTCGTAGAATTTCTTTGTTTCTTCCAAATTTTTTACAGGATACCAGGGCAAAAATCGATTAACTTCTTCATCATTAAGAATAAAAAAAAGAGCCTCCATATCTTTTTCTGTAAACTTTCTTAAAATCAAACGTTCTGTCTTTAATGCAGGTGTATTCATACAGTATTACCTCCACCGATTTCTTTTGTTTTTATACTACTGATGTCACCGAAATAACATAATCATATTTCCCCAAAAATATAGTATAAAAGCTATTTACATACAACCATAACACCCATAAGAAATGTGATAACAATCAAGATTGGAGGCAAAAATTTTTCTAAGCACTTTTTTTCTATTTTTGCAAGCAAAATGGGTCCTAAAAAAGCCCCGGTTGTTGTTCCTGAAATTAACAGACCTACCAGCTTCCAATTAACATTACCTAAACCAAGGTGTATAAAGAAACCGGTAATAGAAATTCCAACGAGCACAAAAACAGAAGTTCCAACTGTTTCAAGAGCAGAACTTCCTAAAAAAGCCAGCCCTGCAACAATAGGAGAACTTCCGCTTATACCTACTAAGCCGGACATTGCTCCCCCTAAGAAACCATAAATAAGTGCTTTTAAAATTGTTGTTGGTTTTAGTTTATTTTTTTGCTGAATTTTTATATCTGCTTGTTTAGATGTGTTTTTTCGAAATGACAAAAACATTTGTAAAGCTAAAACTAATAATAAACCACCTGTTATTTTATTATAAATACTTTCAGGTATAAAATCGGAACTTAAAGAACCTGCAATTGCACCAATGACAGCTCCAATAATCATAATAAATCCATATCGAAAATTTACATTTCCGGCTCTTGAATGGCTAATAGCCCCGATTGTTGTAGTAGGAATGATTGTTGCTAGTGAAGACGAAGCGGCTATAGCGGGCGGAATATTAAAAAAAGCAGTGAGAATTCCTACATATAATCCTCCACCGCCACCGCCTAAAGAAATTATTAATAAACCTATCAAAAAACCTGCCAACGGGAGTAATAAAATATTCATACCTATACCTTACTAAAATTTCGTTATAAACAACAGTTCATTTATAAATTAGCATACATATAGTTTTAATATAAGTACTTGTCACATTATTATTAACCAAATGAAATCCATTCATTATATGAAAGCGTTGAGTACATTGTAAAGCTCACACTCACCTTTTTTATTTGTATAATATTCGCATAAAAAATCATCATGAATTCCGGATAAACATTCAGAAAGATAATTTTTATCATTATATGAATGTTCTAATTCGGATAATCTATTTTATTCAGCAGGGTTTTATGCCTCTTTAATTATCCCTTTAGCTCTGGAACGATTTCCAAATGCCGATGTATTAAATCAAGTCTCAATACGTCAGGTCACGTGCTTGTTAATCCTCATCAGAAATATTATTAATTTCAGTTCTGCCAGATTTAATATCATTTATAAAATAAACCTGCCTACTTTCATCTCTTTTTAATTGGGCTTAAATTCAATGACGCCGGAAATTTATCCGGCGTCATTGAATTTAAAAAGTATCTGAACTTGTTACTGTATGAGACATTTGAACTTCTTTATATTTAACCGGCTCCAACGCAACATATGAATTTTGCGGCGGAAGACCGTATATATGTTTATTTTCTTTTTCAATTGGTTTTAAATTACTGCTTATTGTTCTTTCAAAAACATCTGCTGTTTTTATTCCTTTATTATCTATAACGGTTTGCGTTTTCACTATTTTTTCAGGAAGGTAACTTACTTTTTCGCCATCCTTGTCAAATATTTTTGCAAAATTTATTATACTTTCTTTTACCTGCCTGTAACCGGCCTTAAAGCCAGGTTCCATAGTTTCAATGTAAGAACCCAAACGGGCATATGCAGGTGTTTTACCAAAAAGCCCGGCTCTTCTTGACATTCTTCCAAGATAATTTCCATCAGGGTCATAAAAATCACAAGATTTTAAAAACTCTCCTGTTTTTGCACAGTAAGCATTGTGATTTTTTGCTTTAGCATGATTTGCACGCAGAAATTCTGCAACCGGTGATAATTTTTTTACATTCATATTTATACTCCTAAATATCTTAACCCTCTTTTAATTAAACATAAAATAATATTTTTTTCCAGTAGCAATTTAAAAATGCAGGTAAAAAACCTGCATTTAGATAAATAATTATTATAAATCAACATCCGATTCTTTAATAGGTGCACCAACTACTCGCTCAAGCTCGGCAGCATTGATATTGTAATTTAGGACATTTGAATAATAATCAAGCTGTGCATTAAGGTAAGTATTTTCAGCATCTTTAAATTCAATTGCATCACCAAGGCCTACCTGATATCTTCTGAATGCCTGATATTGACGTTCTTTTGCCTGCTGTAGGGCTAATTTTGAAACGCCTATACTGTCATGAGAATTTAAAAGATTTATATATGCACTTTTTACTTCCAGATAAACATTCTGCCTTTGCATTTCATAATCAGCAACAGCTTTTTTGTATGTTGCGGTAGCTTCGTCTACCTGTTTTTTCAAAAGCATCAGATTTAAGGCAGTATAATTTAACTGGACTCCGACCTGATAACCATAATCACTATCAATCTGGCGCCCGCCCTGATTATATGATCCGAATGCACTGATATCCGGAGTAAATGCTCTTTTTGAACTTCTCACATTCATTTCGGCTGCATTCATTTTCTTTTTGGAAGATAATAAAGCCGGTCTTGAAGCTTCCGCTGTAGAAAGTAAATCTTTAAAATTTACATCATAAGCTTTTGTATTCAGTTTATCTTTTAAAATAACCCCTTCTAATTCAGGAATACCTACTGCATTTGCAAGCTGAGCTGCGGCAAGTTCAAGTGTATTTTTTGCTTTAATCAGATTAACCTTTGCATTACCTAGGTTATATTCGGCTGTGGTAACATCTATTTTAGCTTTTTTCCCGATATGGTAATGTGCCTGAGCCTGTTTTAACTGTAATTCAAAATCTTTAACAGTATCTTCATAAACAGCTTTTTGAATTTCTGCAAAAACTAGATTGTAATATGCAACTTTTACATTATAAATTACAAGCTCAATACTTGTTTCTGCATCGTATCTTGAAGATTCAAAATTTCTTTTTGCCATATCCGCCATTGCTTTGGTCTTGCCAAAATCAAACAACAGCATATCAGCAGAAATAGTCGGCATATAATACATATTATATTTTTGATTCATAGCATTCATATATGAACCGCCCATAGTCATAAACATATCGTTTCTAGAGTAATTTACTCCTGCACTCAATGTCGGAAAATAATTTGACCATGCCTGACCTATTTTTGATTTATATATTTCGGAATTGCTGATAGCAGACATAATTGTAGGGTGATGTGTGATTGCAAGCTTTATACAATCACTCAGAGTTACTTCCCCGTTCATATCGGCATACTCAATCTTACTGTTTATTACAGGGAATTTAGTTTCATACATGCCTTCCGCTTCTTTTGAAGTTTCATGCTTGGTTTTTGCGTTTTCGGCATTCTTTTTTCTTTCCAATCTTTTATTAACCTTCTTAGCTTTTTCAGGCTTTACAATCTGAATTTTTTCAGGTTTTTTGGCAATATTTTTCTGAGTATCGCCTTTTGCCAATGAAATATTAGAAGTGAGAGTGAGTACCGAACATAATAATAGTAATTTTATAACCTTTTTCATTTTACTGAAATCTCCAAATCTTTTTCCGTAATTTCTTTTTTAGGGAACAGGTCTACAAATTCCTGAACAATCACATAGAATGCCGGAGTTAATACTGCACCGAGCGTTGCAGCTGCAATCATACCGCCAAAAACAGTTGAACCTACGGAGATTCTCGAATTAGCACCCGCACCTGCGGCAAATAACATCGGAAGAACACCTATAATAAATGCGAGTTCTGTCATCATAATCGCTCTGAATCTGAGTTTTGCGGCTTTAATTGCGGCATCTTTTACAGGTAATCCATGTTTTTCGTGTTCTTCTTTTGCGAATTCAACAATAAGGATTGACTGTTTTGCTGCCAGACCTATTAATGTAATCATACCAACCTGTGAATAAATATCAAAAGACTGGTTAATCATCATTTGGAATATCAAAGCCCCTAGAGCTGCAATAGGTGAAATCAATAATACTGCAACCGGGATTGTATAACTTTCGTACAGTGCAACAAGAAACAGGTATACAAATACGAGTGCCATACCTACAATCATAGCCGTTTGGCCTGAAGCCTCACGCTCCTGAGCGGAAGTACCTGACCAGTCAAAAGTCATATCAGAAGGAAGAACCTGTTTTGCAACCTGTTCCATTGCAGCCATGGCATCTCCGGAACTTTTTCCTGCTGCCTGCTGCCCCTGAATCTGCACAGATTTATACTGATTGTATCTTGATATTGAAGCAGTACCTACTGTTTGTTTGAGTTTTACTACAGATAAGATAGGAACCATTACTCCATTTTTATTTTTTACATAAATTCCTGATAAATCTGTTGCTTTATCTCTAAAACGGCTTTCGGCCTGCATTTGAACTTTGAAAACACGGTCGTATTTATTAAAATCATTTACATAGTATGTACCGAGCATTGAAGACAGGGTTGAATACAATTCCTGCAAATCAATATTTTGCGCCATTGCTTTTTCATAGTCAATATCAACTATATATTGAGGTACATTCGCCTGAAATGAAGTGTAAACACTTGACAATGAAGGATTTTGATTAGCAGCGGCTACAAGTTTATTTGCCCAGCTTTCCAATTCCTGAGGAGTATATTCACCCTGAGAAAGCATCTGGAATTCAAAACCTCCCATCATACTCATACCCATAATTGCAGGTGGTGAAAACGCTACTATTGAAGCTTCTTTTGTATTAGCAGCAACGGCTCTTATCTGATTTAACACTGCTACGTGAGAAAGGTCTGTAGGTTCACCTTTTAATTTTAATTTAACCCACTTAACAGGATTCATTTTTCTCTCACTGTAATCTTTTAACTGTATAATTACAGTTGACTGGTTGGTTGCACCGTCGCCGCCGAATACAGTCAGCTTTTCAGGATTTATACCCGGAATATCGCGTATCTGGTCTATAAATTTTCTGGAAACGTCCTCAGTTCTTGATAGCGACGCACCGTCCGGAAGCGTAATACTTGCAAGTAAAATACCCTGATCTTCGTCAGGAATAAAACCGGTTGAAATTGTCCTGAATGAAATTAGTGTTAAAGCCAGAATAGAAACATAGAATATAGCAACAAGCTTTTTGTTGAAAACAAATTTTGTTACATATTCCATATAAAAATTTTCAACTTTAGCAAATACTTCATTAAATTTTACCGCAACAACTTCGGTTCTTTTTACAATTTTTTCTTTAATACGATCTATACGGTAAAGCCAAGGATATTTAGTATAATCATGCTCCTGCTTTTTCTGTCCGAGGAAATGAGAACACATAGCAGGTGAAAGAGATAGAGCACAGATAGCTGAAATAGCAATTGATACAGCAATACAAACCGCAAATTGTTTATACATAACGCCTGTCATACCCGTCATAAAAATAATAGGTACGAATACAGCCATCAATACCATTGCCATTGCAACAAGGGAGGAGCCTACCTCTTCCATTGTCAACTGTGTAGCCATTATTGCTGATTTACCTTCATCTATATGACGTTTAACGTTTTCAATTACTACAATCGCGTCGTCAACAACAACACCTACTGCCAGAACAAGAGCAAATAAAGACAAAAGGTTTAATGTCATTCCAAAAGCTTTTAAGGCAAAAAATGTACCTATTAACGATACCGGAATAGTTACACAAGGTACAAGAGTTGCCATCCCATCACCAAGGAATAAGTATATTATGATAACAACGATTAAAGCTGTCAAAAGAATTGTAAATTCAACTTCTTTCATTGATTCGTGTATGAAATCAGCGTCATCTTTAACATAAAGGATTTTGATACCGTTTGTCATACGCGAATTTAATTCATTGACTTTTGCTTTAACCGCTTTTGACAGGTTAATTATGTTGGCATCAGGCAATTGGGAAATCATAACAACAGCAGACGGTTTACCATTAACAAGACCGAGGTTTGAATAGGATTCCGCACCGAGTTCAACGCGTGCAATATCTTTTATTTTAACATTTGAACCGTCTGAATTTGATCGAATAATAATATTTTCAAATTCCTTTACATCTGCTAATCTGCCAGGCGTTTTAAGAGTAATCTGCAAAGCCTGTTTTTCATCTGTCGGAAGCTGCCCCAGAGCACCGGTTGCCACTTGAGTATTCTGGTTTGTGATTGCAGTTTTAACTTCCGAAGTAGAAACATTTAACCCTGCCATTTTTTGAGGGTCAAGCCATATTCTCATAGAATAATTACCGCCGCCGAATACACTTACATCAGCAACACCCTCAATACGCTTTAATTCATCTTTAATATATATTGAACCGTAGTTTGTTAAATCAAGCTGATTCCAGTTTCCAGATTCAGGATAAAGAGTAAGGATTACTGCACCTGAACCGGAAGAACGGCTTATTGCGGTTACACCTGTTCGCTGGACTTCTTCCGGAAGCTGCGACTGTACACGCTGAATAAGATTTTGAACATTCATAAGGTTGATATTTTTGTCAGTACCAACTTTAAAATATAGTGTCAAAGAATAACTGCCGTCAGTTGAAGTAGACGTCATATAAGTCATATTTTCGACGCCGTTAAGTTTATTTTCAAGAACGGTTGCAATTGAGGATTCTATAACTTCCGCACTTGCACCCTGATATGATGCAGATACTCGAACTTGAGGAGGAGTTACATCCGGATAACTTTCCTGCTTCAATGTCGCAAGTGAGATTACACCTAATATCACAATACAAAGTGATATTACAAGTGCGAATCTTGGTTTTCTTATAAAAAAGAATAACTTTTCTTTATCAAATATTTTCTTCATTAATCTTTACCTGCCTGATTATCTGCCTGTTTTGATTTTTCAATAATTTTTAATTTCTGGCCTTCGGCTGAAATATTCTGGATACCTGAAGTTACAATGACATCAGAAAGGTTTAAACCTTTTTTTACAACCCAGTTATTATTAATATTTTCAGTCACTTCAATATTTTTCTTAACTGCTTTATTATCTTCAACAGCCCAGACATAATACCCGCTCATAGCATCACCTTTTGTGCAGGCTTGAGGAACAGTAATATACTTAACAAGCTTAGGTGCTTTCAGCTCAACTTTCATATATGCTCCGGGAACCAGCCAGCTTTTTGAATTATCAAAAGTAGCTCTCATGTATACAGATCCTGAATCTTTATCAACTTTATTATCTACAAAATTTATTTTACCGATTTTATCATACCAGCTTCCGTCACTGAATTGGACTCTTACTTCAACATCTTTAAATTCATCACTTGCCTTGAGAAGTTTTACAAAATCATCCCCTTTCAAACTGAATGTTACATAAACAGGATTTACACTGGCGATATTAACAAGAGAACCTGATGTTGCAGTAACATAGTTTCCCTCTGTAATATTAACTTTACCTATTCTTCCGTCAATTGGGGATTTTATTGATGTATAGCTCAAGTTAACTCTTGCAAGCTCAAGCTGTTGACGTGCAGCATCCAGTAAAGCCTTATTCTGGTTACGGGTTGCAAGACTCTGATCTACATCCGAACGGCTGATTAAATCTTCTTTTATAAGAGCATTTGCTCTGTTTAATTCCTGCTGTGCATTTGTAAGCAATGCAGAGTACTGATTTACATTTGCTCTTGAATTATTAACTTCAATCTGATATTCTCTCGGGTCAATCTGGAAAAGTATCTGACCTTTTTTTACAAAATCGCCTTCATTAAAATATTTTTTTATAAGAAATCCCGGAACCCTGGCAATAACATCGACAGAATACTTTGCTTCGACTCTGCCTGTGGATTCAGCTGAAACATTAACAGCCTCGAGGTTAGGATTATTAACTTCAACTTCTTTCGGCATCATCATTGCTTTACGTTGGATAATCGCAGCAACGGCACTGGAGGCTTTATTATAAATAATAGGTACTATAATTACTAATAAAAGAACAATTGCCCACTGTTTTCTTGTCAGATTTATTTTCATGCTTCTCTCCAATATTTTCCGGTAGTAGAATTTTCTACCATAAATGTAAAATATTATCAGGCAACTGTCATACCCCATATAGAGGATAATAAAAACGGAAAATATTTATACTCTAAGAGCCCGTAATGCATTCAAGACTGCAAGAAGTGCAACACCAACATCAGCAAAAACAGCCCCCCACATTGTAACAAGTCCAAAAGCTCCCAGAATTAAAAATAATGCTTTTATTCCTATTGCAAAAACTATATTCTGTTTTACAATCTGCATTGTTTTACGTGCGATTCTGACTGCTGTTACAATTTTTAAAGGTTTATCATCCATAATAACAACATCGGCAGCCTCAATTGCAGAGTCAGAGCCGAGCGCGCCCATTGCAATCCCGACATCAGCCCTTGTAAGTACCGGAGCGTCATTAATCCCATCACCGGCAAATATTACACTGCGGCCTTTATGTTTTTCTGCAAGTACTTCTTCAACCTTTAAAACTTTATCCGCAGGCAACAGTTGTGAGTAAACTTTATCAACGCCGAGTTCAGCGGCAATATAATCGGCAGACACGGAATTATCTCCTGTAAGTATTCCTGTTTTTATTCCAAGTTTTTTAAGACTTCTGACTGTTTCTACAGAATCATCTTTAATTTCATCGGAAATAACCGTATAACCTATACAAGTATTATTTTTTGCAGTATAAACTACCGTACCGTACTCTGAAGCTTTTTTATATTCAACAGAGTATTTGTTCATAAGCTTATCGTTGCCTACAAGAATTGTATCCCCGCACACATCAGCTTTTACTCCTAATCCTGCCAGTTCTGTTACTGATGTTATTTCTTCTGAATTAATCTTATGAGCGTATGCAGCTTTTAATGATAAAGCTATAGGGTGATTTGAAAAATTTTCCGCTTTTGCAGTATATTCAAGAAGACCGGCTTCTGAAACACCCTCTGAAGCAACTATTTTAGTAACAGAGAAAGTGCCTTTTGTCAGTGTTCCTGTTTTATCAAATAGAACCGTATCAGGATTTGCTAAAGCTTCAAGATAACTGCTTCCTTTGACAAGAATACCGTTTCTTGACGCTCCGCCGATACCGGCAAAGAAAGTCAACGGTACTGATATTACGAGTGCACATGGACAGGAAATTACAAGAAAAGTAAGTGCTCTTGAAAACCATATACTGAATTGCGCTCCTGTAAAAAGCGGAGGCAGAACTGCAAGAAAGACTGCACCAATAACAACGGCCGGAGTATAATATCGTGCAAACTTTGTAATAAAATTCTCGGCCTTTGCTTTTTTTGAAGCTGCATGCTCAACAAGCTCAAGAATTTTTGTTACTGTAGATTCTCCGAATTCTTTTGTGATTCTGATTTTAATAACGCCGTTTGTATTAATACAGCCGCTTAAAGCATTGCTGCCCTCCTTAAGTTCAACAGGTCGTGATTCTCCTGTCAATGCAGATGTATCAACAACAGCGCTGCCTTCTGTTACAATACCGTCCAGCGGTATTTTTTCCCCTGATTTTACAATTATAATATCTCCAATCTTTATTTTTTCCGGAGATACTTTTATGATATTTCCGCCCGACTCAATATTTGCGTAATCAGGCCTTATATTCATTAACTCTGATATAGAATTTCTGGATTTCTCGACAGCTTTATCCTGAAAGTATTCACCGATTTGGTAAAGAACCATTACCATTACAGCTTCCGGATATTCACCTATCGCGAAAGCTCCCGAACTTGCAAGCCCCATAAGAAAATTCTCATCAAAAACTTCCCCTTTAAGAATATTCCTTAAAGCTTTAAAAAGAACATCTCCACCGGCAATCAAATATGCTGTAAGATACACAACGAATTTAACCCAGCCGGAAAAGTGTATACATATTCCAACTAATAAGATTATAATCGCGACAAAAACCCTGAATAACGTAACACCATCACTATCGTGGTTATGATGACGGTGTTCTTGATGATGAGAGCTGCAATGATTACACATATTTATCACCTTTCAATTGAATAATTGTTCAACTATATTATTATTATAATTGAACAACCATTCAATTGTCAACCCTTAACGTCCACTTTTGTTTACATAAATACATACAGTTGAACAACTGTTCATTTGTATTATAATTTAATCAGGAGAAAAATTTATGAAAAATAAAGGAAGCGATTGCGAAGCAATCAATATTGATATTGTCGAAAAAGTTAAGCCAAATATGCCTGCGATGAATACCTTGTATGAGCTTTCGGATTTTTTCAAGGTAATGGGAGACAGTACACGGATTCAGTTATTATGGGCATTGGAAGAAAGTGAAATGTGCGTAGGGGATCTTGCGGTACTATTAAATATGACTAAATCTGCGGTTTCTCATCAGCTAAAAGTATTGAGAACGGCAAAACTTGCCAGAGCTCAAAAAAAAGGGAAAAATGTCTACTATACTCTCAATGACAATCACGTAAAAATGATTTTAGAAAAAGCACTGGAGCACATTTGTGAATAAATTTATATTACTCCAATGAAATTAAATTTATTGCATTTTGTCTTGCTTCATTTTCATCAAAAGCAACAGAATCCTTTGAAATAAGTCTTCTTACCCCGAGCTTTAAAACGGTGGCAGCAAGTTTACGGTTATTAAAAATTATAACAGTTTTTATTTTTTTGCTTTTCAGCGTAAGAATCAGGTCTTCAAGTGCAAATACAGCAGAAATATCCATGGTCTTTATATTCTGACAATCAATGATAACAACTTTATTTTCCCATACTTCATCTATTCTTGACATAAGCTGGGAGGCAGATCCGAAGAAAAATACTCCGTTAATATGTATTGTCATTATTTTTTTATCAATATCTTCATCAAAAGTATTGTCTTTAAAATTAATTTCAAATTGTTTGGCGATACCTGCTGCGAACAATATGGATGAAAGAACTACGCCGACCCCCACAGCAAGAATTAAATCATCAAAAACCGTTATTAAGAATACAAGACACATTACAATTAAATCATTGCGCGGAGCTGCTTTAATAACTTTTATGAATTTATAATCAATAATGCTTACACCCACTTTAATAAGAATAGCGGCAAGAACTGTCAGGGGAATTTTTGAAGCGACGGGTGCTAAAAACATTATGACTCCTGCAAGAAATAAAGAATGAATAACTCCGGATAATCTTGTAGCACCTCCGGATTTTATATTTACAACGGTACGCATAGTTGCCCCGGCACTTGCTACACCTCCGAATAATCCAGCAACAAGGTTTCCAATCCCCTGCCCGATAAGCTCTCTGTTTGAGTCATGTTTAGTTTTTGTAAGTGAATCAGCTACAAGAGAGGTTAAAAGGGAATCAATAGAACCTAGCACAGCAAGAGTAAGTGCTAAGGGAATTATTGTTTCAATATCCTTTAAAGAAAATGTCGGGAAAATAAATTTTGGAAAGGTAGTAGGAATTTCACCAATTGTTTTAACATCAAGATTAAGAAGAACAGCAGCTCCAGTGCCAATAATTAAAGCAATAAGAGGTGCCGGAATCGCCTTTGTAATCTTTGACGGAAGAAAAAACACAAGCAATAAAGTAAAAAGTCCCAGTAAAGCAGCATCAGGATTCACCAAAGCCGCAGATTTAATCATATTTAACAAACCTTCAACAGGTGTTCCGTTAAAATCCAGGCCGAGTATAGGATTTAATTGAAGCAGAATTATAATTGCGCCTATTCCGCTCATAAAGCCTGATATAACGGGATAAGGTATAAAATTTACAAATTTACCTACCCTAGAAAAACCAAGTATAATTTGAAAAATTCCTGCCAGACAGATAGCGGTAAACACAACACGAAGATTATTCGAATGTAAGACTGCAATAGAAGCAACGACTACAGCCATAGGGCCTGTAGGACCTGAAATCTGGGTAGGTGTTCCTCCAAAAATCGCGGCAAAAAATCCTACTATTATAGCTCCGTAAAGACCGGCAGTCGCGCCCAATCCGCTTGCTACACCAAGTGCAATCGCCAGAGGCAGCGCAATAACTCCGGCTGTAATGCCTCCCAGAAGGTCTCCTTTAATATTTGAGAGTGCTTTCATAAATCTTTTATAACAAATTTACTAAGTTTTGGCAATACTACAAAATTGTATTATTTTTTATGTTTATTTGAAATATCACAACTTAATTTTTTTGTAGTAATATATATTTATTCAAATTATGGAATTAAGGGGGTTAACAAATGCTTGAACAAGTTAAAAATTTTATGGCCGCACATTTAGATTTTAAAATTTATCCTGTAACCTGGATTGCAATACTAAATGCAGTTTTAATAGTACCTTGTATATTATATTTACCCGAAAAATACGGTTATGAAAACGGGCTTCTGGAAAATTTTCAGCTTATAGCATTGTTTATTGGATTTATCTTTTGTCTTGCATACCCGAAATTCAGTAATAAGTTAAATTCAGAAAACGGGGGGGGGGCTTCGGCACCGGATAATGCATTGGTAAAATTTTTCCGATTTGCAGCTCTTGTAATTATAATTCTTGTTTTAAGAGAAATTAACTGCGGAAGAACTATATTTTTCCCTGTACCGGGAGAAGTAAATACTTTTTACGGCTGGAAAGATATCAAATACGGCTGGCTTGCCCATCCTCTTTACGGTCTTTATATGGCATATGTAGGTTTTTATTTTCTGATTAATAAACTTTATATTACTTTGTGGAGTATTGTAAAAAACATCAAATTTCCGGTTTGGAATATTGTTTTAATGCTTGTTGGTATGGTCTGGGGAACTCTTGCAGAAGAAGTTTTCCATAATATGGTTATGGAAGAAATTACAGAACTATTGTTTTATATATCATTAACGGGAATTATTTACCTTTATGCTTATAATAAAAATTTCCGGTTAAAAGATTAAACCGAAAGGAGTTTATATGAAACGCTTAATCCTTGTATTGTCATTGCTTTTAACGACAAATTCAGTGTTCGCATACAATTATTCAGGAATAGTTAAAAATTCTTTAAACGTTAATCAAAAGGTAAATTACTCACCTGAAACAATGGAATGGCATAGAAACGTCAATCCTTCAAATATCAACTTTACTAAACAAATGACTATCGGCAGCGGAAGTTATACTGAATTCGTTAACGACAGTCACTACTATGATACGAATACTACATACGAATTTTTTGATGGGAATAAACTTCTGGGACACAATATGCACCTTTTAAAATTCTTTGAACTTGATTTTGACAAAAAAATTACTCAAAGAGAACTTACTCCGGATGAATTAAAAGTGCTTTTCCCTGATGTTGAAATAGTTTATATATCAAAATTTAAAAACAACAAAATTGTACTAAGAAAACCCAAAAATGTTAAACGCACATATCTTCTAATAAATGATACAGATAAAGATTTTTACAAATATTCATTTGAAAACCACGACAATCAAACAGAACTCATTAAAGGATTATTTGAAATTGACAAACCGCAAAAACTTATCTTTTCTCATTTCGGAAGCAGAGATAAACTATTTCCGATTCTCACAATTATCGTTAAAAACAGTTTATTTGCAAAATAGATAATGTACTGTTTATTGCAGCTAAATAAAAATAAAAATAAAGTATAATAATATCAGAATGAAAAAACTTGTTTTTAGTATATTATATGTATCATTATCATTTGCATTAACAGCAGTGGCAGCACCGCAGGAAAACGGTTTTAGCGGAAAATTTGTAAAAAAATTCAGAAACTGCGAAGTATACTCCGAACCATTTACATTTAATATGTATGGAACCGTATTTCATGATTTTAAACAAATTCAAGGCTGGAACGGCAGCTACTGCGGTTATAAACAGGTTACCGGCACCGCAAACGGACAGCTTATTGTTACATGTAATTTCAGCAGGGATAATGTAGATACATTATATAAAGCACTGCTTCTAAAACCTGATAAATTAGGGAAAGATAACCCGACTGAAAAAATCTGGCACAAATACATGCACAATCCTTCTATATGCAAATTTGTACGTTCCGAATACTACACCAAAGGCTTTCAGGTCGACGAAAAGTATCTGCCTGATTTTTAAAAATTTAAAGTTTTGTAACTTTTAACAGAAAAATTTTAAAGTTTTTATCAAATATTCCGTCATTAATCTTGTGAAGGTAATAAGGAGTATTAATTTATGTACGATTACGAAGAACTAAAACAATCAATTGATAGCAGACGTGAAGAAGATTTCAAAGCATTAAAAGCAGAAATAAACGGTTTGGAAAGCTTTTTTGAAAAATGCTTCAAAGTATTTTTTGAAAATAATGCCGCAAAATCCGAACGTGATTTTAATGTAACTTCACTTTAATTAATAAAAAAGACGATTCGTTTGAATCGTCTTTTTTATTTTAAAACAACCTTTATTTCACCGTTTTCAGTATAAACATCCGCCGAGAATTTCATGCCATGATACCCGTCCGGCGGTACTTTAACATTTGTTGTACGTTTCATCATTCTAATTACAAGATTATTAAATAAATTTCCGCCTTTTTCTTTATATAAACGTCTGTGCGTAAGCTTGCCGTTTCTACTTATTTTAAATTCTATCTTGCAACGGCCTTCTTCTATCGAACTTGTTTCTTCAAGATTTGAATACAGAGCTCTCTGCAATTCGGATTTATAAGCGGTAATACTACTGTTAGGATTATAAGCCGTAGAATCATCCCAGATTTTATCAATTGGCGGAATATGTTTTATTTCCATTGCAGATTCTTTTTGCGGCGGAACTGTAGGAGTTTTTGGAGCCGGAGAATCCATACCGAAAATAACCCATCCGGATAAACCGATACAGGCCGCAAAAATTCCGTATGAAAGCATTTGCTTAGGGGTTATATTTATTTTCGATTTTGTATCAGCAGGAAATGCTGCGACTTCGTCAAACATATCATTTCCACAGTCACAGTATTCTACTCTTGTATTATGTAATTTTTGACAAACAGTACATTTAAACATAAATTAATTTTATAATGCATATATATTTATGCAATCATATTTTCAAATGAATTATTTTTTGACATATTGAAGTATATGCAAAACAATCGGCTTATTAATTGAAGGTTTGCTCACAAAAACCGTAATTGTAACCAGCAGCAATGCAGCAACAATAAAAATCAACAAAAACATTAAAGAATTCTTACTCATATACATTTACCCTCTCAATATCATTGAAATCACCCGGGTTAGACAGTGAAGTTTCCGTGCCGATTGAGTACATTCCACGAACAGTTGTTTCATCTCTGACAGAGTTTGCCGGAAATTCAAGTATTTTTGTATATTCAAGTGATTTTATAGTGGATACAATCTTATTGGAAGCTTCTTTTTGATATAAAGGATTTGAACACAACGCTTTTATATTAGAAATATGTCTGAACTTATCGACTTTAAAAGAGAAATAAAATGCCGTACCCAAAGGAGCATCAACTTGAGATTTCATCATGATTTCGTTTTGAATATCACTGCGCCATTTATTCCAGGCAATCATTTCTTCGCGCTTAGATAAACTTTTACCGGATGAATCTTCTTCCTGTTTCTTATTAACAAGTTCTTGTACGGGTTCACTTTTTACTTCAGGTTTATCTGTCACAATGTTTTTATTATCTGTCATAAATGCAGACGGTTCAATTTTAACATCCCTTTTAGACGCCGAAATCGGCTGATTATCATATACAATTTCCTGCGGTGAAATTTGTTCGGAATATCTTTGCAGCTTAAAATCAGAGCCGGCGATTACAAAAGTTTTGTGTAGCTTAGGTTTCGCTAACCCGATAATAATTGTAAGCAATATCAAAGCTATTATAGAAAATATTCTTAAAAAGTTCATAATTAATCTTTATCAATTTTAGAAATCAATTCATCGCAAGCATATATATCAAAATTTGTCTGACTTAACAAAATTGTTTCAGCAAGAAGTAATGCTGTAGGGACAAGTGCTGCTATAAAACTCAGCGCAAGGCCTTTAAAATCACCTCCTATTTCTGTCATGAAATAAGAAACGTTCATAGTAAATTCAATAAATATAATACTTAAAGCAATATACAAATATCTTCTATTATCAGCTCTAAGTTTTTTAACACCTTCAAGCCCGAAAATATTTACACCATGCTGCCTGTAATCACTAAACCCGTCCTGCTTAATAACTTCAGAACCCTGTATTTTCTTTGACGCAGTAAAGGCTGCAACAAGAGAAAAGAATGCAAATATAATCAAGAAAGTTGCAAGGACAAGAAATATAGGGCTGAATCTCAAGCCGGATATTCTAACCCATCCGGCAGCTTCTGGGAAACACATTGCAAGAGTATTTGAAACACCGTAAGCAAGGAATGGTGCTGTCAATATACCAAGAGCAATTTCTCCGGTCGATTTAAGCTGTAGACTGAATAATCTGTCTTTAATATTTTGAATTTTTGTTCTGCTTAAACTGTTTACATATCTATCAATCCAGATTCTGTATGCTTTAAGTACAGACTCAAAATCTTCTCTAAATTCAAATTTATTCAAAGTCGCCTGCCATTCAGAGCTGTTACATTTAAAATATCCGCATGCAATAGCTACTGTTGCCATTATTCCGGTAAAGAACAACGAAATAAACACCGCAAATGACATAAAGTTATTGACATTCATAAAGTAAACGAGATTGACAGAGTATATTCCCAGCAAAAATATTGCAGAAAGCCACAGCATAAAATTTTGAGCTATTTTAGAAGTTTTAATACTTTCTTTTACAACATTATTTTGAAGATAAAGACAAACACCCTGTTTTAGCATCAAACAGATTGCAAAAGTTATGAGAGCATATATTACCCAAACTTTTAGATTCGTTGGCAGATATAGATATTTTTCTGCCTCTTTTACCGTCAGTCCCATAAGGTAATTGGAAACAGCAAAAGAATTTATAATAGCACAGCCAATAAGTGCGATATGCAAAAATATACTTGTTTTGGAATTTGCACTAAGCTTCTGCCTGAGTTCATTAATAGAATATGATACCTGTTTTATAATAGCCACACGGGCTTTTTCAATAGGTTCACGCTGTTTTTCAATTTTAACTCTGGTAATTGTTGCTGTATCATTTCCGTAAATATGTTTTAAATCTTCTTCGTTTAATTCTTCCGATTCAATCATAGTCATTGACTTAGCGTCCTGAACAAGCTTTACACCGATATACTCGTTTGTATCTGCAAATACTATTTTGCAGACATTATTCACTTCAATTTTTTGCAAAGGGTTGCCTTTAAAAAGAATTTTTTCATTGTGAAAATTATTTATTACAAAACACTTTCCGGTTATTTTGTCAATTTGTACTGTCAAAAGGACATCATAGCCGACGTTTACAACAAAGTCACAATTCGGATTTGATCCTATATTAATCAACTCTTTATCATCAAAAGATTTTTCTTGAGATGAAGATAAAATAACTATAGACATAATCAAACAACCTTTCTATCTATCAAGTGCGTGGACAAAATTCTTGACAGCTTTGTCAACATTTTGTTCAGGGGAAACCAGAAGTTTCTTTTCACCCAGAACAGGTCCCAGTTTTTCTTTAACCATATCCAGTTTTTCAGGATGTGCATACAAGAACATCATAGCTAAATCAGGTGCATATTTTTGGACATTGCGAACATTTTGAGGCAGAGTCTCCCAATTTATTTGTTTTTCAATAGCACCCTCATTTTCTAAATCACCAAGGACTACAATAGCAGGCATATAGCCTGTTTTTTTCATAGTCAATGCATGCGAAAATGCTTTTTTCAGACCTATACCGTACGCTGTACCGTAATCCTTTTCATCATATTTAGTAAAAGCATTCATTGCTTTTTCTATACCGGAGCCGTTAAACGGAGCACCTTCATATATAAGATACGCATCTTCAGACACTCTGAGAATCTTGACGGTATCTTCCGGATCAAGAATATTACAAATCTGCCTTACGGTTTTTTTCTGTGCACTTAGACCTTTCTGATTAGAGGCAGAAGAATCCACCACGAATATTACGGCAGCAGGTTTAAAATCATCAACTCTAATATGTTTAGCGGCATTATAGATTAACTTTCCAATAACAGAGAGAGCAAGAATCAATAATCCGATTATTATAAGTCTTTTATTCATATACCAACTCTTTTTTTATATAATAATAACATATCTTTATTATAAAATCAATATTGATATAATTTTTAAGATTATGATATAATCTTTTTACAAATAAAGGAGAGGGTATGGAAAAAATATTTGAATTAATTACAGTTTTTATAACTGCATATTTAATCGGCTCAATTCCAACGGGATATATTATTGTAAAAACATTTACGGGACAGGATATAAGAGCGATAGGTTCGGGTTCTACGGGTGCTACAAATGTAAAAAGGGTTATGGGTAAAAAATGGTTTTTCATAACACTTTTGCTTGACGCATTTAAGGGGGCACTGCCGGTTATACTTGCGAAATTATTTGCGACAACATTTACCGGTATAGGGCTTTTACCGGTAGTAGCGGCAATTGCAGTAATTCTCGGACACAGCAGGTCAATATTTCTTAAGTTTACCGGCGGAAAATCTGTCGCATCGGGAGTAGGAACAATACTGGCTCTTAACTGGCAGGTAGGATTAATGATTGCGTTAATCTGGGCTGTTATTACTTATGCCTCAAAATATGTCTCTTTAGGCTCTATAATTGCACTGGCAGTGTCACCGTTTTTAATGTGGTGGTGTAAAGCGCCGATCGCATATACAGGGTATTGTACACTTGCAGCAGTTTATGTTATATGGCTGCATAGAAGCAATATTCAAAGATTAATTAAAGGAGAAGAAAACAAAGTAAGATAAAAAAAGCGGTCAAATGACCGCTTTTTTTAATCTATCCGACAAATCGCATATATGAAGCCACCTGGATCCCCACGATACAGATGAGACACACGCGTTTCTCCTTTATCAAAGACCCTATAATAAATATCATCAGACATATATTCTTCATTTGAGTAGATGTATGGGCCGTCTATCCAGTGCAAAATCTCAAGCCCCAAAGATGCAACAGCTTCTGAATCAAGTTCTAAATTTTTGACTTTTTGATATGCTCCTATACTCGGATTGCCCTTATAGATTATTGTACTTCCTATAACAGCAAGGTCGGCCATTGTAGGCAATTTATCTACTCCACCGCACTGCTTGACAGCCCCGGCCCAGTCGTCATTATCCCACCAGCATGTCTTTATTCCTAAACTGTCCATTGAAGCGGCACATTCTCTCGCTGAAATATCCTGTGGCTGGAATGGACAGCTCCACTTCTTGCCGTTTGCTTCAAAATAGCCGTCCTCCTTGCAATTCTTCACAAGTTTCTCAAATGATGCATTTCCCTCCCAATCACTGTTTACTATCGAAAACCCTATGTGTTTCGGCGTTACTTTGTATTTGTCTTTTCCGCCAGCTTTCACTGAGCTTATTAACAGGTCATAGCTTCCGCTTGGCAGCGAGCATAATCTTGCATAATCCGAGCTTGCTGTCATTTCTTTGTCACCGTTTATTATATAGCTGCCGCATAGGTTTGCGCCTCCCGCTGGACAATCTACATTTAGTTTTGCGCAATACGTTTTCTCTACCAATGATACATCTAAGCTTATATCACTTCCATTCAAAGTCACTGTCTGTGTCGTCCAGTTTGACGTGTAATTGCTCTTTGGCGTTACATTCACCGTATAGCTTCCAGGTTTAAGGTTGCACGCTGTGTATTCGTTTTCGTTTTGGCTGAAGGTTCCGTTGGTAAGTGTATAGCTTCCGCATATGTTTGGATTATTTGCACAGTTTACGTTTAACTTTATGCACGCTTTCGGCGCTTCTGTAAACGTTACGCTCGTTTCTTCATCTTTCCCGTTTATTGTTATACTTTTCTGGTTGTTTTCCCAGTTTGAACTCCAATCAGGCGATGGTACCGCGGTTAAGGTGTATGTCCCGTTTGTCAGGCCGCAATATGTGTTCGATGGTAACACGCTTCCGCTTCCCGTTATTTTTGTCGTTATACAATACGTCGTCTGGTATGTTTGCGGTTTTTCTTCCACCAGCTTTCCGTATGCATTTACATAATATTTGAATGTATCTGGTTTCGGGCAGCTTTTTGCGTTGTATTCACAATTTGGTTCCGCTTTCCCGTTTACATCAAATTTTAT
>ERZ779843.1984-NODE-1984-length-21240-cov-4.714468_pt1 | contig 21240 bp, 17 predicted proteins | sample MGYA00511560_ERZ779843 | MGnify/ENA primary metagenome ERZ779843 (study PRJEB29588, sample SAMEA2158062) | human gut metagenome | biome: human gut; feature: human-associated habitat; material: faeces | place: Denmark | collected 2008/2010 ... | reverse complement strand
CGGACACATTGCTGCCGTTGTTTCACATTCCATCCTATCCAAGCTCCGGAATGGGTGTGGCGATCGCTTTTATTGGAACCCTTTTTTTGACGAAGAAGGAAAATACGTTCAGCATATCCCGGGAAAATATTTCCGATGTGATTTATAATGAAGCGCGAATTGCAATTCTGGCACTTGATTGCGAAGGAAACGTCGATAGCTGCAATCAGTACGCGCAGAAGCTTTTGGGAGTGAATGAGGATGAGCGATATTTATTGACGGAATTGTTTGACTGCAGCGAAGAGCAGTTTGAACGTATTATGAATGGAAAGAAGCTTGCGGAGCATTTGCTGTCCGTCAAAACAAAAATATCCTGCAATATTCAGGCGGTTGTATCCAGGGACGTTTATGGGGACAGTTACGGCGTTGTGCTTATGGCGACCGATGCCACGGCAGAAGAAAAGGTTATGGAACAGCAGATTTTGATTGAGAAAACAGAGCATATTTCGGATCAGCTCGTTCATACGCTCAGCAAAACAATTGAGGCGAAGGATCAATACACGAAAGGTCATTCTACAAGAGTAGCACAGTATTCTGTCATGATCGGCGAGAAGTACGGCTACGATAAACAGAAACTGAAGCAGCTGGAATATGCGGCACTGCTGCATGATGTCGGCAAGATCGGTGTTGCAGACACTATTATCAATAAACCGGGGCGTCTGACAGACGAAGAATTTGCAGAAATGAAAAAGCATCCGGTGATCGGAAGTGAAATTCTTTCCGAAATATCAGAGATTCCGGACGTTGCCGTGGGTGCAAGATGGCACCATGAAAAATATGACGGAACCGGTTATCCGGATCAGATGAAAGGCGAGGATATTTCCGAAATTTCAAGGATCATTGCGGTAGCAGATGCATACGATGCGATGACCTCCAACCGAAGCTATCGTGATTGCCTGGATCAGGAAGTTGTCCGGAAAGAAATCGAGCGGGGAATTGGGAAGCAGTTTGATCCGGAATTTGCCAGAATCATGCTGGAGGTGATCGACGCGGATACGGAGTACCGGTTGCATGAGTAAAAGGAAATTGACTTCGTTTTTGACGATTGATTTTTTGCATAAAATTCGTATAATAGAGGAAGATAATGCGTAAGATAATACGCAAGATGATGGAGGTAATTACATGGGAGAATATAAACCGCCTTTTACTATAACCAATAAAATGTTATCGTATGTGTCATCAATTTCTGAAAAAATAGGACAAATAACAGCAATCAGTAATTTGGAAGCAAAACCGCATTTGAGAAGAAATAACAGAATCAAGTCGATTCATTCTTCTTTGAAGATTGAAGCAAATTCTTTGACACTAGGGCAGGTTCGGGATGTTATTAATGGAAAGTCGGTATTGGGAGAACAAAAAGAAATTCAGGAAGTAAAGAATGCGTATGATGCCTATGAACATCTTTCAGAAATAGATCCATATGACATTCAACAATTGAAACAATATCACGGAATTATGACAAAGTATCTTGTAGGAGAATCCGGGGAATTCCGTTCTGGTGAAGAAGGTGTTTTTAATGGTGATCAATGTATTTTTATGGCTCCACCCGCACGAATGGTGTCACAGCTTATGGAGGAATTATTTGCCTGGATGAAAGCGGAACAGGATGATGTTCATCCGTTGATTTTGAGCAGTGTCTTTCATTATGAGTTTGTGTTTATCCATCCCTTTTCAGATGGCAATGGCAGAATGGCGAGATTATGGCATACGGCAATCCTTTCGAAATGGAAACAAATATTTGAATATATCCCTATTGAAAGTCAGATTGAAAAATTTCAGGATGAATATTATGAGGCTATTTCTCGTTGCCATGTTGCCGGAGAGTCCACATTTTTTATTGAATTTATGCTATCTCAGATTGATAAAATATTGAAAAATATATCTGTTCAGATCGATGAGAAAGACGAATATCTTCCGGAAACGGTTTGCAAGCTGCTTGAAATTATGGAATATGATATTCCGTACACGAGCAGTGTTTTGATGGAAAAATTGGGATTGAAAGCGAAAGAGGGGTTCAGAAGAAATTATCTTCATCCGGCAATGGAGATGGATTTGATTCAAATGACAATTCCAGATAAACCGAGTAGTAGAAATCAGAGGTATGTAAGAAGATGACAAATCAGCTCTAAAATACAGATGCTTTGCATCTGTCACGCACTGCGCGTTATGATAGATTAAGGAAACTAGGAAAGAAGGAGCAATATGTTACTATTTGACAATCCGGGGTATGACCGTTTTTTTAATCCGCTTTGCTGTCAAAATAAACGAATTTATTACGAATGTATTTTGCAGCTCATCGAAAAATCCAAACAGGTATCTCTTCTATACGAAAATGATGCCAGAGATACGCTGACACTTTATTTTCGCAATCTGATGTATGCGGTTGAGGATGAGGACAACAGCGGTTCTGCAGATGAAAATATCAGCAGTAAGAAATCAGAGGTGGAAAATGCAAGTGCAGTTCTTCGATATTTTCGACATTGTGGATGGATTTCCGAACGGGAGCTTGGAAGAACCGGTGACAATATTGCGACGGTAATGCCGTATTGCCGGAAAATGATCGATGCGATAGAACGTATTTTTAACCGGGACAACAGTGCAGCTTTGACAAATCAGATTTTTGCGATATACGATGTTTTGCACTCTGCATTTACGGAAGGACATGGGCGAAATGTACGACCATATTCGAATATTTTAACACCGGTTTCTGACAGTGTTGCGGATCTGAAGAATGAACTGTTAATATTAAAAGATAGTATCCGATCTATTATGCGGATAGTGATCAAGATGACGGAGACAAATGAGCTGGGTCAGTTTTTGATCCGGGATGAAATGATGGAGAAATTCTTCAATGATTATTTCTTTATCAAAAAGGATGGACTGATCCCGGGATATATTGATGAGATTGAAAAAATGCTGCGGTCTGTTGTGAAGACAGATGTATATGAAAATATGATACGGGAATATCAGGAACTGCATGATGTAACGCAGATTCAGGCACGTGAAGCCGTGGAGAATCAATTTGATGAGATCAAGAGCTTTATCAGCTATGATTATGTGAAAGAAATGGATTATATCGATAAGAAGATCAATAATTATTATAATTTGTATTCGACAAGAATTTTGATGGTTCTCAGTAATAATGTGAATATGCAGAGTTATCTGAATAATCTGCTCATGACCATGAAAAATATGGATCCGGAGGAGAAAGGAGAAGCATTGCGGCATATTTCAAAATGTTTTATGCTGGAATCGCACAAATATGTCGGACGCAGGTCTATCGAAAGAAGAAAGAAGAGAAATCCAAACACAAAAAGCGCAGCGGTGGTACAAAGCACTATGACGGATGAGGAAAGAGTACGTCTGACAGAGGAATTGTTACATAAACAACCGGAGCGTTATGGTGCTGACCGGGCAGCAGAATATTTTGACCGTATTCTGGGGGCTGAACAAAGTCTTGTTCCTGACAGTGAAACGGTGAAAACAAGAGAGGACGCAATGATGGTTGCGGCAAGCATTATTTATTCTGGCTCGGCAGAGTTTTCGTATGAAGTGGAATTCCTTGGAGGAACTGTCGAGACGTCTGCAGCAACGATCAGCAGCATAAGAATAAAGAGGAAAAACAATGAGTGATATCAGATTAAATCTTTCCATTAAAGAAGAAAACAATATACTTTTCAAGCGATGCATACGAAAATTACTGGATTCAACATTTATTGTCGGAGATAAAGACGAAAAATTATATTCGTTTATTTCCAGAGAATCTAATCGACAGGATATATCCGATTATCTTCGGATGATAGGGTTTGACGTGCTTGTGGATACAAATGTGCGGGTAGCGATGTTGAAACCTCATGAGTCGGATGAGGAGACGGTTGGCTTGAAGCGTGCCAATGTTGTAAGCTTTACAACGGAGCAGTATCATATTTTGCTTGTTCTCTGGGAAATCTACCTGGAAAATCTCGGGTATCAGGATGAAAATGTAGTGCTTAAGGGTGACCTGGTTGACAAATTGAAAGCATACGAGGTGGATGCCGATAAGAAGGATTTGTCAGCGGCTCTGAAGATTTTCAAAAAGTATAATTTGATTGATTATGATCCAAAGGACAATTCGGAGGATGCCATTATTACACTTTATCCTTCCCTGCAGTTTGGATGGAATCTGGAGCAGTTTAAAACCGTAACCGAAGAATACATGAAAAATAATGCGGATGAAAATGACGATACGGATGGGGAGGAAGAAGAATGATCGAGCTTTCAATGGTAAGACTGATTAACTGGTATGCGTTTAATAATATAACTGCTCCCTTTGGTAAATTTACTCTGGTTGCCGGCCGGAACGGAAACGGAAAATCTGTCCTGTTGGATGCGATCAAGTATGCGCTTTATGGAGATACGGTTTTCAATAAATCCACAGAGAATAAAGGAAGCCGTACTGTTACATCATATACCAGAGGATTGTTAGACGCGACGGCAGGTTCTTATATGAGACCGGTAGATAAGGTTCCGAATGTTTACACACATATTGTTCTGGAAATGCATGAAAAGGAACTTGACCGATATTTCATTCTCGGAACGGTGATCGAGACCAATTCCGGGAATGGATTTGTGACACAGCGATATGTGATTGAAGGAAAACGTCTAAGCGAACTTGAGCACACTTATGTGGAAGGATCATCACTCCTGGTTTACAGTGCTTCACAGCTCCAGAAAAAATATGGATTTAAACTGATGTCCGTAACAGAGGGACTTGGAAAGTTTATGCAGCGTACAGGACTGCGGTTAAATGAGGGGCAGCTTGCAGCATTCCGGCGCAAACTGCGAAGTGTGATGTCTTATGATCCGGACGCGAAGATAGATCAGTTTATCCGGGAATGTGTTCTGGAAGAAAAGAAAGTGGATTTTTCGAAATTAATAGAAACGAAAAACAACATTGATACACTGACAGGAACATTTGAGGCGATTGATGGAGAAATCAATGAACTGGAAAATATTTTGTCGTTATTTGATGAATCCAAGCGCAAGGATAATATTATTTTTGCAGACGATGTCAAGATTGCTTATCGAAAATTTCTGAAATATCAGGAACAAATGGAAACGGCGGAGCGTGCAATGGATATCGCCGGAAAACAGATTGAGGAAGACACGAAAAGACTGAAATTCATTGAGGAAAAAGAAGGAAAGACCTCTTTTGCATTACATGAGGCAGAGTTTAACCGGGATCAGATGGACTGTTCCAAGGCAATTCGTGATGCGGAGGATGCATTAAAGGAGGCAGATAAAAGAAAGGAGAGTCTTGCTGCTGAAAAGAAAATGCTTTTAGAGCAGCAGAACAGGATCAGTGAGTTGATCAACTGGTGTTATGAAGAGGAAAAGAAAATCGAAGATAAAGAAATTCTTTCGTCTTTAACACTGGACACTTATACCGGACCGCAAAAAGAAAATTCAGTGGAGCATTTTGCTGCATTTTTAAGAGAATACAGAGATACGATCTTAGGAGAGATGACAAGGATCCGGGACATTATCCGGGAGAATGATGAGAAACAGAGAAAGTGCCGGCAGATAATAGATGACTGTAATGCGAAAAAGACAACATTTTCGGAAATTCCGGACTGGGTTTCGTTAAAGGAACAGATCAACAGAGAGTTTCAGAAAAGAGGAATTGCATCAGAAGCACGCTTCGCATGTGAATATGTAATCGGTCTTTCTGATGAGGAGTGGCGAGATACCATAGAGGGATATCTGGGACAGCGCAGATATACAATTCTTGTGGAACCGGAATATTATGATCTGGCGGATGATATTTTAAACGCATCCCGAAATAGATATGCACATTTGTTTAACACAAAGCTCCTGATGAAAAAGAATATTAGTCCGGTGGAAGATTCTGTTGCAAACTTTATCGAAGTCAGAAATCCGGTTGCCAGACAATATTTTGATTATCAGCTGGGACGTTTTCATGCAACGATGATCGAACAGGTACGGAAGTTTGAAAATGCGATGTCCAAAGAGGGAAGAGTGGCTGTTGCCATGGATGGATATTTTATTCGGAAAGATCGTATTCGATATTATTATCTTGGTCAGGAGACAATTGAATTAAACCGCCGCAAAGCAGAAAAGAAGTTGAGTTCGTTGAAGGAAGAACAGCGGGAGCATCGGGAAGAACTTGAGGGAAAAACAGCGAAAAAATCTTATCTGGATACACAGCTTTCTTTATTGACGACATGTAATTATAATGCGTGTCAGGAATATGAAACAGCATTGGCAGAGCATGGAAAGAAAGAGTCAGAGCTTCAGAAACTGATTGATGCCCAGAAGAATAATATGGAGTATCTTCGTCTGGCACAGACAGTGTCTGATCTGGAGCAGGAGCTTGCTGCAATCCGGAAGGAAATCAGCGATGTGAGGGCTGACATGAGCCACCAGGAGACAGAATACAACACGAATGAGAAGGATTATCAAATTGCAGAAGAAAATATCGGACAGGCACAGACAGCCTTACAGGAGTATCGACTGCAAAATGGTGTGATTTGTGATAAAGCCATTCGGGATTATGAACAATATCTGGAAAATGGATATAGCGGGCAGGGAGGAACGTTGAAGGATCGTCCAAGAGCCGAGCGGCTGCAAAGAGAAGTACGAGACAATCTGAAAGAGGCACAGTATAGATATAATGCCGTTCGGACTGCAGAGAATCAATTGCCGGTCACTGAGGATTCCCAGGCATCTTATCAGGGCAGGAAAGATAAGATCTGGATGGATGATCGACAGGAAATTCAGGAAAAATTAAAGGAGCAGACCGGAAGATATGAAGCGATATTTAAGAATGAATTTGTGTTGACTGTATTGAAATCCTGCGAAGCGGCGAGATCGGATCTGAAGCTGATCAATGCGGAACTGGCAAGACTTGATTTTAAATCTGTTTATGAATTTGATGTCCGCTATATTAGGGACGGCTCAGATTATGAGAAAATCCTTGAGTATGCAAGATATCTGAAGGAACGGGAAGAACTTGGGACGGCGGATGGTCAGATGACGTTCGATACGATGACATCCTATTCGAATGACAGAGGAGACGAATTGGAAAATGAAATGAAAAAAATCATTAACCGGATTGTTTCCAGTGACGATAAGGAGAAAATCGAGCGTTATGCAGATTATCGAAATTATATGAATTATGAGATTTTGGTATCCAATGATGTTTTGAATAAGGCGAAATTGTCAAAGCAGTCCGGTTTTAATTCAGGCGCAGAGGTACAGATACCATATATTCTGATTCTGTTATCCGCATTGCTGATGATATACAATGACAAAAACAATTCAACCAGGCTGGTTTTCATTGATGAGCCATTTGCGAAAATGGATCCGGTCAATGTTAAGATCATGCTCGGTTTTATGAAGGAGCAGAAGCTGCAGATGGTGTTCTGTGCTCCGGATAAGACAGATGTCATCGGAGATGAATGTAATGTGATCCTGCCTGTGCTGCGCAAGCAGCAGGATCTGATGGAAATTGGAATCGTGGAAATGCATGAAAACAAAGCCTGAAGAATAAATGTGAGTTGGCATGAAATTTCGGAAAGGAATGAATTGTGGATTACGGATATGAGAAGAAGCTGCTTGTCGGGCTGGTAGAAGGATATCGCAAAAGTAAGAAGGACACGGGAGAAAACCGGACCAACCGGCGAACAAAACTAAAACCGGAGAAATTATATAATAAATATCATTCCAATGCCGGTGACTATGAGAAAATCTCAGCGATCAATGATACGGTTCAAAAGCTCAAGGATAAGGGATTTGTTACATCAGAATACGAAAGCTTTGGAACAGATCTGACCGGAATTTATCTGGTGGATGACAAGATTGATGAAATTGAAGAATATCTGGCAGAGCAGTATGGATATGTTTCAAAAGATACAAAGTTGCAAAAGCTTGAAACATTGATCAGGGAGTATGAGAACCGCTCGCCGATCTGTCATGAAGAATGCGGTAAATTAAAAATAATACTGGAAAGCAGGAAGCTCCCTAAAAGTATTGAGAAAAGTATAGAGATGCTGGATGATCTGTTCCGGGTTCTTAGCTTTGTGGAAAACAATCAAAAGCTAATGTATATCCGTGAAGTATCCATGTTGGTGTACGGTGACTCCAAGTATTTTGAAAATAACACACTGGAGCCGTTGTGTACTCTTTTGCAGAAATATAATACTGTACCAATTCCCGGACAGACATTATCAGACGGAGAATATATATTGTCAGATGAGATTTTGAAAAAATATCATGTATTTAAAGAACCACAGAAAATATCCATTCGCGGTAAGGCGTTGATACGAATGTGCGGGAAAGATATCGACATCAGTGGATTTGATGAGGGAATCGAATTTACAGTTTCTGAATTATCTAAGATAGAATGTGTGCAGCTTCTTGCCACGACATTTATGACGATTGAGAACAGAACATCATATCTCAGGTATAAGAAAGAAAATACAGTGACATTCTATCTGGGAGGCTATGCGAATCGGGATCAAAGAGATTTCATCAGGAAGATATATGAAAGTAACCCGAGTGTTACATACCTGCATTTCGGGGATATTGATGCAGGAGGGTTCTGGATACATCACCATCTGTGTCAGGTGACCGGTGTGCCGTTTGGAATGTTTCATATGTCCTTTGAAGAGCTGATGGAGCCGGATTATCGTAAATGCCAGCATCCGCTTACAGAAGGAGATATTACACGGATGCAGGAGCTGGCAGGAATGCCGGAATACAGGGATGTAATAAAATACATGCTGGGACACAGAGTGAAGCTGGAACAGGAAATTATCAGTTTGAAATTAATGGAAGTGTAAGTTAGGTTATCAGGGCTGCGCACAATGTGGTAAATTGTGTGAACGGATGCCAAAGTTATGACAATGTATAAGTGAAAGGCAGGAAAGCTTTTCGAAATTCGTGTACACGGGAAGTAACTAATATGACAATTCAGGAACTGGAACAGTGCATTTTGCTTTATGGGAAAGATATTTACTCATTTTGCATGCACCTGGCAAAAGAAAAAGAGAGCGCAGATGATCTGTATCAGGATACTTTTTTAGAAGCAACCCGAAAGATAGCATCCATTCGGTATGGGGATAATCCGAAAAGCTATCTGTTATCAATCGTGATCCGCCTATGGAAAAACCGCGTGCGAAAACGGGCGTGGCGCAGCCGGATCGCTCCGCAAGTGACGGAGGAAGCATTGGAAGAGTGTACGGATGTTTCCGGGAGCGACATGGTGGAACGGGTTGTGAAAGAGGAAGAAAGAGCGCACTTGTGGAAGGCTGTTGATGGTCTTCCGGATGTGTACCGGATCCCAATTTTGCTCTATTATATGGAGAACCAGAACGTTGCGTCTATTGCGAAACTTTTGTCTATTCCGCAGGGGACGGTAAAAAGTCGTCTCTATAAAGCCAGAAAATTGTTGAAAACAGAATTGGAGGATTACTTTTTATGAAAGAAATGGACGAATTTTTAAAAGAAAATCTTCTGCCGGACTGTGTTCCAGAAAAAAGCCTGAATGCATCCATTGTAAAAAAGGTAAAGGGGACACAGAATATGAAACATAGAACATGGAAATTAAGTGTAGCAGCGGCAATTGCAATTCTTGTTGTTGGATCTGCATCGGCATATGCGGCATACCGTTATCTTACACCTTCACAGGTGGCGGAGCAGATAACGGAGGATGGAGCATTAGCAAAGGCATTTGAGAGCAAAGATGCGATCATGGTAAATGAGATGCAGAAGACGGCAGGATATGATATCACACTGATGGGAATCGTTTCCGGAAAGAATTTAAGTTCGGTTACATCGGAGGCAGTTGATCAGACGAAAACGTATGCGGTCGCTGCCATCGCACGGGAAGACGGTAAAGCAATGCCGGATAACACGGATGATAATTATCAGACCTTTTGTGTTTCTGCATTGGTCCACGGTAAAAGATTTCAGAATGTCAATAACGCAGCATTAAACGCCGGAGTAACATCCTTTGTGCAGGATGGCGTGCAGTATGAGCTTCTGGAATGCGACAATTTAGAGATGTTTGCCAATCAGGGTGTCTATATGGGCATTGTGGAAAGCTTCGGAAATGAGTCGCAGGCATTTGTAATGAATAAAAAGACCGGTGATTATACTGTCAACAAAGACTTTGACGGAATGAAGGCACTTTTTACGATTCCACTGGATAAGTCAAAGGCGGATGATGCGGCAGCAGAGCAGTATTTTGAGAAAATCGGGGAGAAGGAAAACACGAAGACTGCAGAGAAAGAAAAGAACGAAAATAAAGCAGCTGCAAATGCGGGCTCTAAGTCCGAGGAAAGCCTGACAAGCGAGTGGGAGCAGAAATTCATGAAATTTCGCACACTCACATCAAAGAAGGCGCAGGCATATGTCAAAAAACATGCCGAAGTTGTTGTGCAGGAAACTTGCAATGCCGGAGCAGATGGCAGTATTCATGTGAAATCGGATGCGGGAGAGTCAGATTACAACGTGAGCACCTATACGAAGGTCGGCGTCGAGAACGTGATCTCCTTTTCATCTGACGGAACATTTGCAGGAACCTATAGTGAAACAATTACACCAAACGAAGACGGAACCTATACTTACACGGTATATCGTCCGGTGAATGTGGAGTAGGAATGGTTCGTAACGATAGTACGATAATTACCGTAAAAAAATGATATATTTGCCAGATTCGAAAGAGACCCGGAGCTAATTCCGGGTTTCTTTTTGTGGGGAAATGCAGGGAAAATTAGTGTCTTTTTTGAAGTGAAAGGGGATGGTTTTTATCGGCTAAAAATAAAATGGCGATACATCAATTTGAGGTATGGGAAGTCTTAGTCATTAAAAAGTAGCAGTAACCTAACAGTTTCCCAAATTTGCAATAACAATACAAATGTATTGAAATAGAAATGATTTAGCATTATAATGAAGAAAATAGATGGAAGCGAGGTGCTGAACATGGCTAGTACAATTCAGGTCAGAGTAGACGATGAGTTAAAGAGTAAATCAGATGCACTATTTAAGGATTTAGGAACAGATACAACAACAGCAATCAGAATGTTTTTAACCCAGGCAGTTGCGACAAATGGATTTCCTTTTGAAATAAAAAGGCAGACAGAATCAAATCCATATGCACCTATGACGGAGGCAGAAATGCTTGCAAAATTGGAAAAGTCTAGAGAACAGGGGATGTTCAGAGATGCAGATCTTGTGGTTTCTGATATGAAGTTGAAGTATGGATTATAAGATTGTTTTGATGAGGGATGCAGAGGAGGATCTTGATAGATTCATCACATATCTTTTGTTTGAAAAGAAAAGTGAGCAGGCTGCAAGAAATTTATTAAATGATTTCGAAGCAACAAAAACAAGTCTGTCAAATGTTGCTGGAAGTCTGAAACTTTGTGATAATCCAAAATTAAGAGCGTTAGGATATCGAAGAATTAATTTTTTATCGCATCGATATTTTATGCTTTATCGTATTGAAAACGATACTGTTTATGTGGATAATATTTTTCATGAATTGCAAGATTATGAAAATAGAATGAATTAAATACCGGAATATAAAATCCTGCCCACTGGGGCTGTCTCTTATTTTTAACATGATTTAGGGGTTAGCTTAGATGGGGAGGATTTTTTCTATAAGAAAAACATTCATTCAAAGAGCCTCTTTTATTGGTTCATTTTAAAAGTTTTCGATATTCAGATGGCGAACAGCCTTTTTGTTTATGAAACAGCCGACTGAAATACAGGGGGTTATCGTAACCGACAATGCGTGCAATTTCATTTACGGCGTAATTTGTGGTTTCTAATAACATCTGAGCATTAGTGATTCGGATGGAGGTGATGAACTGCATAGGTGTTGTACCGGTAAACTTTTTGAAATTCCGAATAAACCAACTGACACTCATTCCTCTGGAAGTAGCATATTCCTCGATGTTGATATCACGGTTATAGTTTTCGTTAAAATAGGACGCTGCAGTGTCCATTTCATGATCGAGGTATTCGTTTTTTAGTACATGTTTACGAGTAAGCTCCCGGTGAAAAATGATCAGTAAATGGCGTAGCAGTAGTGTCAGCATTTCTTCGTAATCATCCTGACATCTTTGCAATTCTAAAATAATGCGTTTAAAAATACGTTCGTATTCCAGAGATGTTCCAACATGGAAGATACGCTGGTCATTCGGGAAACCATAATTTCTTAAAATGTTCTTTACATCACTTCCGGTAAAATGCACCCAGTAAACTTCTGTTTTATCAATGCCATAGTATTCATATTTCTGGAATTCCTTGGGGCGGTAAAGTACTATGTTTCCTGCTGTAACGACAGTATCGTCATCTGCGTTGTCAAAATGAAAATGAGCTCGTCCGGCTGCTATATAGATGATTTGAAAGTCAAGTCTTCCTCTGGGACGATAAGTTGGAAGCTTTGGGTGTGAGGATAGGCGATAGGTGCCACAGCTTCCTACAATAAGTGGTCGGCTTTTGTCTTTGAAGTCGATAAGGGAGTGGTTGTGATAACCGGAATTTATATACATTTTGAGTCCTCCTTTGGAAAGTGAAATGTCTGACTGTTAGCAGTTCATGATGAGTTGGAGTTATAAAGTGAATGCAACCTCAAAACCTGCGGTTTTGAGGTGAGAGCTGCGCTCATATAGTTTTAGCCGTATCCCAATATTTGACTGCAAGCAGTCAATATTGGGATACAACTAAAACTGCATTCACTTTAGTGTATCATTTTGTGCATATTTTGTCCATTTCTGTTTATAGATATTTTCTTTGCAAAAATGTATGATGGTTTCAAGGTAATACAGGGACGGAAGATAATGAGACACAGAAGGTATTTTGTTGATTGCCTAATGCGGTGAATGAAAAAATACATATTAAAGGAGGATTACACAATGCTCGTACCACGCTTTTATGAAGATTTGAATGTTATGCACGACAAGACAATGCCAGCGAGGACATATTACATTCCGGCATCAGTTCGTATGAATGATCTAGTGGAGCATCGGGAAAGATCGGATCGTTTTCAGCTGTTAAACGGAGAGTGGGAGTTTCAGTATTATAACAGCATTTATGACGTAACGGAATCATTTTATGAGAAAGGCTATGATGTTTCCGGGTTTGATCAGGTAACTGTTCCGGGTGTATGGCAGATGGATGGTTATGACACGCATCAGTACACGAATATTCGTTACCCGTTTCCATTCGATCCACCATATGTGCCACAGGATATTCCATGTGGAGCATATGTTCATAACTTTGAATATCACAGAGAAAAAAAGGCATCAAAAGCATTTCTGAATTTTGAAGGTGTCGATAGCTGTTTTTATGTATGGGTAAATGGTGCTTATGCAGGATACAGTCAGGTGCCTCACGCTACCAGTGAATTTGATGTAACAGACTTGTTGAATGAAGGGGAAAATACATTAGCGGTTTTGGTGCTCAAATGGTGTGATGGATCGTATTTGGAGGATCAGGATAAGTTTCGGATGAGTGGCATTTTCAGAGATGTTTATTTGCTGAAAAGACCAGAAAAGACAATCAGAGATTATTACATTACGACAGATGTAGAAAAAAACAGCGTTGTTGTGAAATTGGATATGCATTTTGCAGAACCAGTAGAAACGAAAGTTACTATAGAAGATAAATATGGAGCAGTCGTAGCAAGAGGGGAAACAGAAGAGAATGGTGTGTTAGAACTGACCGTGTTAAATCCGGTTTTATGGAATGCGGAGAATCCTTATTTGTATCAGATTATTTTGACAATGCCGGATGAAGTGATCGTTGATCGGATTGGTTTCCGTACGATTGAAATTAAGGACAAGGTTATTTATTTTAACGGAGAAAAGATTAAATTCCGTGGAGTCAACCGCCATGATTCTGATCCGGAGACAGGATTTGTGATCGATGCCCGGCAGATCAAAAAGGATTTAATGTTGATGAAGCAGCATAACTTTAACGCTATTCGTTCCAGTCATTATCCAAATGCACCATATTTTTATCAGATGTGCGATGAATATGGATTTATGGTGATTGACGAGGCGGATATTGAGGCACATGGACCATTTATGCTGTACCGGAAGGAGGATACAGACCAGAACCGTTTTCAACGTTGGAATGAAAAGATTGCAGATGATCCGGCATGGGAAAAGGCAATTGTGGACCGTGTCCAGCTTATGGTACAGAGAGACAAAAACCGTCCAAGCATTGTAATGTGGTCTATGGGAAATGAAAGTGCGTATGGATGTAATTTTGAAAAGGCACTTGCATGGACAAAGAAGTTTGATCCGGACAGGATCACGCAGTACGAAAGTGCAAGATACCGTAATTATGATATTACCTATGATTATGACAATTTGGATCTTTACAGTCGGATGTATCCGTCACTGCAGGAGATAGAGGATTATCTGAAAAATGACGGAAGCAAACCGTTTCTGCTGGTAGAATACTGCCATAGTATGGGAAACGGACCGGGAGATTTTGAAGATTATTTTCAGATGATTCATAAGGATGACCGGATGTGTGGCGGGTTTGTCTGGGAATGGTGTGATCATGCGATCGCACATGGAACGGCAGAAAATGGAAAGACCAGATATTATTATGGAGGGGATCATGGAGAAACCATTCATGATGGCAATTTCTGTATGGACGGGTTGGTCTATCCGGATCGTACACCGCATACGGGACTGCTGGAATATAAAAATGTCTATCGTCCGGTGAGAATCGTGTCTTATGACCAAGAAAACGGACAGATGGTTCTTCACAATTATATGGATTTTGATGATTTGAAGGATTATGTGGATATTTTCTATGAAATGACACAGGATGGCTTGACTGTGGAAAAAGGAAAACTGGCAAATGTTGTTGCATCACCCCATAGCGATGCGGAAGTGGAGTTGAAGCTGCAGGTTCCAAATACCGGTAAGATTTATCTGAAGCTTATTTACCGGTTGAAAAAGGAAATGCCGTTGCTTGAACAGGGGTATGAATTAGGTTTTGATGAAATGAAGCTTGCAAATGAGGATGATAGAAACAGACAGGCTGTAAAGTGGCTGGAGCAGGAAAAAGTAATCGGAACCATTGCTGTTAAGGAAAACGATAAGCAGATCGTATTACAGGCAAAGGATTTTACTTATGTTTTAGATAAGCGTACCGGATTGTTTGAGAACATGCAGTTTGCCGGAAGAAGTTATATTAACCATCCAATGGAATTGAATATTTGGCGGGCTCCGACGGATAACGATATGTATATAAAACTGGAATGGAAAAAGGCACATTATGATGCTGCCTATACCAGAGCATACCGTATAGAGGTGCTTCAGAACAAGCACGGTGTGCTGATCATGGAGCATCTGGCAGTGGTAGCTGATACCGTACAAAAGATTTTGGATGTGGAAATGACATGGAAGATCAATGAAGACGGGAAAATAGAGGCGGTTATAAAGGCAGTAAAAGATAAAGAATTCCCGGATCTGCCAAGGTTTGGAATTCGAATGTTTTTGAATAAGAAAATGGATGAGATTACTTATTTTGGAATGGGACCACAGGAAAGCTACCGGGATAAACACCAGGCTTCCTGTCATGGATTGTTCCGTTCGAAGGTGGCTCAGATGCATGAAGATTATATTCGTCCACAGGAGAATGGAAGCCATTATGACTGTGATTATGTAGAGCTTACAAATGGTCAATGTGGAATTGCAGCAGTTTCAAAGAATCCATTTTCATTTAACGCTTCTGTTTATACACAGGAGGAGTTGGAACGGGTATCACACAATTATGAATTGAAAGAATCGGATAGCACCGTATTCTGTATGGATTATGCAATGAATGGAATTGGTTCAAATAGCTGTGGACCGGATGTCATGGATAAATATCGGTTTGATGAGGAAGCATTTCAGTTTCAGTTTGAATTAATTCCGTTTGTAAAAGGATAATACAAGACACTTGATAACCAAAGCAAATTTCCAGAGAAGATGAAGATTTTGTCCGGACAGTCAAAATTTTCTCTGGAAAATTGACAACAAACAATTAGAAAAGACAAAAACGATAGACGACAGGGGTTTCTAAATAACAAATAGTGAAGGAGCGATTCTTATGGAGGAAAAGAAATACCTAAAATGGTACAACAAGATAGGATACGGATCTGGTGATATTGCGGGAAATGTAGTGTATGCATTCCTGACATCATTTGTGATGGTATATCTGACAGATACGATTGGATTGGCATCCGGTATAGTGGGAACATTGATTGCCGTTTCCAAATTATTCGATGGATTTACAGACATCTTTTTTGGATCAATGATTGATAAGACGCATAGTAAGATGGGAAAGGCAAGACCATGGATGCTGTATGGTTACATTGGTTGTGCAATTACATTGGTAGCCTGTTTTGCAGTTCCAACAAGTCTTGGAAGGACGGCACAGTATGCGTGGTTCTTTATTGCGTATACGCTGTTGAATGGCGTGTTTTATACGGCAAATAACATTGCTTATTCTGCTCTGACATCACTTGTTACCAAGAACAGTAAAGAGCGTGTGCAGATGGGTTCTTACCGTTTCATTTTTGCTTTTTCAACCAGTCTTCTGATTCAGGCAGTTACTGTTGGATTCGTTGCAAAATGTGGTGGAGATGCAGCCGCATGGCGTATGGTTGCAATTATTTATGCAGTGATCGGATTGGTTGTGAATACTATTTCCGCATTATCTGTTAAAGAACTTCCGGAAGAGGAATTAAATGAAGGAGACACAACAGGTGAAGAGGAAAAATATGGGCTGGTTCAAGCATTCAAGCTGCTGGTAAAGAATAAATTTTATCTGATGATCTGTGGTACTTATATTTTGCAGCAGTTATACAGTGCAATGATCGGTGCCGGTATTTATTATATGACCTGGGTTTTGAAAAACAAAAATCTGTTTGGACAATTTGCCTGGGCGGTAAACATTCCTCTTATCATTGCATTAATCTTTACACCAACACTGGTTGGAAAGTGGAATGGTATGTATAAGCTGAACTTGAGAGGTTACATCCTTGCCGTGATTGGCAGAGCTCTTGTTGTTGTTGCCGGATATATGGGAAGTATTCCTTTGATGATGGCATTTACAGCATTAGCAGCATTAGGACAGGGACCTTGGCAGGGAGACATGAATGCAGTGATCGCATCTTGTTCCGAGTATACATACCTGACACAGGGAAAGCGTGTGGATGGTACGATGTATTCCTGTACTTCACTTGGCGTTAAGATTGGCGGAGGTATTGGAACGGCGGTCGTAGGATGGCTCTTAGAACTTAGTGGCTATGTGGGAACACATGCTGTTCAGCCACAGTCCGCGTTGAATATGATGCAGTTTATGTATCTCTGGCTGCCACTGATCTTTGATGTACTTATTATGTTTATCCTTTCCAGAATGAATGTGGAGGAGACAAATGCAAAGATCAAAAAAGAAAAAGGAATTACAGTAGAAGCTGCTCAGCAGTAATGAGCAGAAACTGGTAACAGGAAAGCATTGTCTTAATTGAATAAACAATTACAGGCAATGCTTTTTGTTCCGTAAAGACAAGGAGGAATGGTTATGGGTAGCATTTTAGTATTAGGTGGAGCTGGATATATTGGCTCACATACTGTTTATGAGTTGATCGAGGCAGGAAAGGATGTGGTGGTTGTAGATAATCTTGAAACAGGTTTTCGAGCAGCGGTTCATCCGGAAGCGAAGTTTTATGAAGGAGATATTCGTAACCGGGCTTTTATTGATTCGGTATTTGATAAAGAAAATATAGATGGAGTTATTCATTTTGCAGCTAATTCGCAGGTGGGTGAAAGCATGATAAAGCCGCTGAAATATTATAATAACAATCTGTGTGGTACGGAGATACTGCTTGAGAGTATGGTTGCACATGGCGTGGACAAGATTGTATTTTCTTCTACGGCAGCAACTTATGGAGAACCGGAACGCATTCCGATTATGGAGACAGACCGTACTCTTCCGACAAATTGTTACGGCGAAACAAAGCTGTCTATGGAAAAAATGTTCAAATGGACAGCATCTGCACATGATCTTAGATATGTTTCTTTGAGATATTTTAATGCCTGTGGTGCTCATCCTAATGGAAAGATTGGAGAGGCTCATAATCCGGAAACGCATCTTATTCCTTTGATTCTGCAGGTGCCGAACGGAAAGAGAGAGTATATTTCCATCTTTGGAAACGATTATGATACGAAAGATGGTACTTGTGTCAGAGATTATATTCATGTAAATGATCTGGCGCAGGCACACATTCTTGCTATGAAATATCTTCGTGATGGAAATGACAGCAATATATTCAATCTTGGTAATGGAGTGGGATTTACTGTAAAAGAGGTTGTAGAAACTGCAAGAAAAGTAACCGGTCATCCGATTCCGGCAAAAGAAGAACCTCGTCGGTCAGGAGATCCATCTATGCTGATCGCTTCCAGTGCGAAAGCAAAGGAAGTGTTGGGATGGAATCCACAATATGCAGATTTGGAAACAATTATAGATACAGCATGGAACTGGCATAAAAATCATCCCAATGGATACCAGAATGTGTAAAGGGGGGAAGTACCATGATAAATGAGTGTATCAATGAACTTGTTGCGTATGGATTAAAGAGGGGCTTAGTTGATCCTGCAGATGAAGTATATGTAACGAACCGTTTATTGGAACTGTTCCGTTTAACGGAACACGATGGAGTGGTAGAACAGGTTCAGCCGAGAAAACTGTCACAGATTTTAAATGATATGTTGGAATACGCATACCAACAGGGGATGCTGGAAGAACAGACAGTCACAGAAAAAGATCTGTTTGATACAAAGATTATGGGAGAATTAACGCCTCCACCATCGGTAGTCCGCAGGCAGTTTTTTGAAAAGTATAATATTTCACCAAAAACTGCCACAGATTTTTATTATCAATTTAGCCAGGCAACAAATTACATTAGAACCGACCGGATCGCAAAAGACGAAAAATGGGCGGCAGATACAGAATTTGGAGAAATTGACATAACCATCAATCTTTCAAAACCGGAAAAAGATCCTCGTGATATTGCAAAGGCGGGAAAGGCAAAAAAGTCAGGTTATCCAAGCTGTCTGCTGTGTAAAGAAAATGAGGGGTATGCGGGACATCTTTCTCACCCGGCAAGGCAGAATCATCGGATTATACCAATCACTTTATGTGGAGAAAAATACAATCTGCAGTATTCACCGTATGTATATTATAACGAACACTGCATTATCTTTAATGATAAGCATATTCCAATGAAAATTGATAAAGCGGTTTTTGCTAAATTGTTGGATTTTGTGCGGCAGTTTCCACATTATACGGCAGGATCGAATGCAGATCTCCCGATAGTAGGTGGTTCTATACTGAGCCATGATCATTTTCAAGGAGGCGGATATGAATTTGCAATGGCAAAGGCTCCTTATGAGATGGAATTTTCATTAAAACAATTTCCGGATGTTCATGCAGGAACTGTAAAATGGCCTATGTCTGTGATTCGCCTGCAGGGAGAAAATACCGAATCAATAGTGAAGGCAGCAGATCATATCTTGATGCTTTGGCGCAGATATACCGATGAGAAAGCGTTTATTTTCAGCGAAACCAATGGAGTACCACATAACACGATCACACCGATTGCGAGAAAAAAGGGCAACCTATTTGAGTTAGATATGGTACTGCGAAATAATATTACGACAGAGGAGTTCCCAATGGGTGTATATCATCCGCATCCGGAATACCATCATATCAAAAAAGAAAATATTGGCTTGATTGAGGTGATGGGACTGGCGGTTCTTCCTGCCAGACTGCAAAAAGAAATGGCAGAGCTGGAACGCAGAATATTGAATAAGGAGAATCTGTGGGAAAGCGATTTGACAAAATCACATGCAGAGTGGGCAGAGAAATGGATACCAAACTATGAAATTACAGACGACAATATTCATGCAATTGTGCAGAAAGAAATAGGATTTGTGTTTGCAAAAGTGCTGGAATGCGCAGGTGTTTACAAAAGAACACCGGAAGGACAAGCTGCCTTCAAAAAAAATTTAGAGTGCATATAAAAAAAGGACCATTTCACATTTGTGAAGTGGTCTGCTTTTTCAGTATTCAGTTTTCACAAATAGTCCTTTTAGCCAGATTATGCATGATATACATGCTCAAAGTATCCTTCATAGAAAGCTAAAAGGTTGTTCATATAATTTTTGAATTTGCTCATTTTGTATTCCTCCTTTCCTTGTTTGCAAGTTCATTATAGGACAGGCTGGATAAGAATGCTTGCCAAATTAAAAGAAAATGTAGACAAATGTTGCAGAAGAAATGAAAAACAAAGTAGTAAAGGGGAGATGTATAGATGCATTTGACATTTAAAGAAACGAAGGAAGAGATTTATGTCGCTCAGAGAGTGTCAAAACATGTATCTCCACATTTGCACAACGCATTGGAGATTTTGTGTGTAACAGAAGGTGCACCTCAAAGATTTAACCGGAAACTATCTGTGGAAGGAAAGTGATAAAACGATTTTCTCAAAACCTGTGCAGATTGTTGATTCCATGCCGTCTATCGGAAAGGGGCAGAAAGTAATCGCATTTGGAGATTTCAGCAATTACTGGCTCGTTCAGCGTTTTCCGCTGACTATCCGCACACTGAAAGAAAAGTTTGCCATGCGTGGACAGGTAGGGTATCTGGGATGTGAGTATCTGGACGGAAAACTGATCCGTAAGGATGCAGTCAAGGTACTTCAGATGGCAGCAGACTAAGCAGTTGGGGCTGTGGAAATACTGCAGCCCGTATGGAAGGAGGATTGCACATGGCAATAGAAAAACATGATACTACGGAAAATACACTTGTCCCTGTGAGTGAAAAGTACACACTGACAATCAAAGAAGCAGCATCGTATTTTAATATCGGGACAAAGAAAATGCGTAGACTGGCAGAAGATAACAGAGGAAGATTTGCGGTATTCAGCGGAAACAGGTATCTGATTATCCGCCCGCAGTTTGAAAAATTTATCAGTGCTTCTTCGGAGATATAATTCCGTTTGTCTGCCGAAAGTAGTTGATATTATCAGCGTTCAGAGTGATATATAGTATGACCTCGAAAACCTGTGAAAACAGCCACTTTTGGCAGAAAGGAAGTACTTTTATGGCAAGACCAAGTTTA
>ERZ779843.1977-NODE-1977-length-21264-cov-2.565279_pt1 | contig 21264 bp, 19 predicted proteins | sample MGYA00511560_ERZ779843 | MGnify/ENA primary metagenome ERZ779843 (study PRJEB29588, sample SAMEA2158062) | human gut metagenome | biome: human gut; feature: human-associated habitat; material: faeces | place: Denmark | collected 2008/2010 ... | reverse complement strand
CATCGGGTGCGATTCCCGCCGTTCACGACTGTGCCCGCTGCCTTGTTGACAGAGAAACCATTAAAGCCAGCCTGCGTGCCGCAGAGCAATACGGCTGCGGCATCGCGTCCGTGCCCGTTGCGGACACAGTTCGTTTCGGCGATACCGGAGAAACGCTTGACAGAAGCAGGCTTCTTGCGGCACAAACTCCGCAAAGTTTCCGCAGAGATATTCTTTTGAATGCATACAACAACGCCGTCGGCAGCTTCACGGATGATGCCGACCTTTGCCGCTCAACGGGAGTACAGCTGCATTTTTCTCCGGGCAGCAAACAGAATCTGAAGCTCACAACGCGGGACGATATTCCGTATTTTGAGTTTTTGCTTTCAAAACGCAGTGAGCGGAATCTCCCCTCGGGCAATGTGTCCGCAAGATCCTCTGCGGAGCCGCGCTCGGGAAACAGCCCGGCTTTGTCAGCAACGGAGGTAAGTAATATGTTCAGAATCGGCATCGGCGAAGACACCCACCGCCTTGCAGCCGGGCGAAAGCTCATCCTCGGCGGCGTTGAAATTCCGTTTGAACTCGGACTGCTTGGGCATTCCGATGCGGACGCACTTACTCATGCCGTGATTGATGCCCTCCTCGGCGCATGCGCACTCGGCGACATCGGGCAGCATTTTCCCGACAGTGATGAAGCATTTCGCGGCATATCGAGCCTTTTGCTTGCAAAAGAAGCCGCTGCACGCATTCGCGCAGCCGGATTTGAAACTGTGAATATCGATTCCGTGATAACGGCTCAAAAACCGAAGCTTGCGCCCTTCCGCGAAGCAATGCGTGCAAACCTTGCAGAGGCTCTCGGCGTTCCGCCGGAAAATATCGGCGTCAAGTTTACAACACCCGAAGGAACCGGTCCGGAGGGTAATCTTGAATGCATCACCGTTCGCGCTGCTGCGGCGGTGCGGAAAGTGCGGATGCAGTGCCGATACGGATGTAAACCGACTCAAGCTTACAACATGCAAAATGACTTTTGATTTTTCAAAAAAACTTTTCGTTTCAACCATTGCGGAGGACTGCGCTGCTGCTGCGCGGGAACACTCGCTGGGACTTGAAATTGCAGAATTCTGCTATGCGCCGAACATGGATACGGACAGTGCGGCGCATTTTCGCCGCGTTTCGCAGCTTACTGCCGAATCGGGCTGCGGTCTGCGGCTGCTGCTTCACGCCCCGTTTGCGGAGCTTTCCCCGTGTGCAATAGATCCGCTTGTTCGCGATGTTGTTCGGCGGCGATTTGACCAAGCACTGTTTGCGGCGGATGTTATCGGAGCAAAACGAATTGTTTTTCACTCGGGATTCATACCTTTTGTTTACTATAAAGAGTATTTCATTGATGAATCCGTTAAGTTTTGGCGTGTTTTTCTGAAAAACGCACCGAACGATATGAGTTTTTTGCTTGAAAACGTTATGGAACCCGAACCGGAAATCACAGCGGCGGTTGCCGAGGGAGTTAACGATTCGCGCTTCGGTCTTTGCCTTGATATCGGGCATGCAAACAGCCGCGTTTCCGAAACCCCGCTGCCGCATTGGATCGACCGATTCGCACCGAAGCTTATGCATGTTCACCTGCACAACAATTTCGGCGGGGACGATCTTCACAATCCTCTCGGCAGCGGAAATATTCCGATGCGGGAAACGATTGAATATATCATCCGAAAATCTCCGGATGCAACCTTTACGATTGAAAACATGACTGCCGCGCCGTCCGTTGTTTGGCTGGTTGAAAACGGCTTTTTGAGTAAATAATTCATGATATGCAAAATATATACAGTGGATTGAACTTATGAACGAAACCGAACTGAAAGCATTGCTTTCCCGCATTCGCCCCGCCGACTCGGCCGCAAAAGCTGCCGCAAAGGAAAGGCAGAGCAAGCTTGCAAAGCCTCCGGGAAGCCTCGGAGCACTTGAGGAAATCTCCGTCCGACTTGCGGGAATTACAGGGCGCGTGTGCAATCGCATAGAAAAAACACGCATAGTTGTGTTCGCAGCCGATAACGGAATAGTTGCCGAGGGCGTTGCTTCAACTCCGCAGAGCGTGACGCTTGCGCAGGCAATAAATATGACTCGCGGCAAAACCGGCATGTCCGCAATTGCGCGGGACTTCGGCATTGATGTTGAAGTTATCGATGTCGGCATAAATTCCGACAGTGTTCCCGAAACCATTCTTGACCGCAAACTGGGGTTTGGCACCGCAAACTTTTCAAAGCAGCCCGCAATGACGCGCAGTCAGGCTGTCGATGCCCTTGCAATCGGAATCGAGGCAGCCGAGCGTGCGCACAACTCGGGCGCGGATGCACTCGGCATAGGCGAAATGGGTATCGGCAACACAACAACATCCGCCGCTGTGCTTGCCTGCCTGCTGAATCTCCCTGTTGAAAGCGTCACCGGGCGCGGAAGCGGGCTTACGGACGAGGGATTTGCACTGAAAAAACGTGTTATTTCAGATGCGCTCGCGCTGCACAAACCCAACGGAGCGGATGTTTTGGACGTGCTGTCAAAGGTTGGCGGATTTGATATCGCCGCAATGGCAGGCGCATTCATCGGCTGTGCGCTGTTCGGCCTTCCCGCCGTTGCGGACGGACTGATTTCCGTTACTGCTGCACTTGCGGCAGTTCGGCTCTGCAAAACGGTGCGCGCCTTTGTTTTTCTCTCCCATGCTTCATATGAAATCGGCTATCGTGCCGCGGCGGCGGAACTTGGCATGGAACCATGGCTTAATCTCAACATGCGGCTCGGCGAGGGCAGCGGCTGCCCTGTTGCGTTTCAGGTCATGCGCGCCGCCTGTGCGGCAATGAACGATATGGCAACCTTTGAGGAAGCCAGCATCAACGATAACTACCTTGAAAACATTCGAAACGAATCGGCGTTCTGCGTTAAGACCGTTTGAAAACTCGGGAGCGAAAATGAAAATACTCATAGTCGGCGGAAGCAAAAGCGGAAAAAGCATGGCGGCTCAGCGCATCGCAAGGATGCTTGCGGCGCGCGGCTCCTGCCCTGCGTACTATTGGGCAACGATGGAACCTTCCGATTCGGAAGACGAAAAGCGCATTGCGCGCCACCTTGAAGCGCGAGCCGGTTGGGGCTTTGAAACCATCGAATGCGGCCGAAATACCTCCGCTTTTTCCGCATCGGTTCGCGGAGGCTGCGTACTTTTTGACAGTGTGACGGCTCTGCTTGCAAACGAAATGTTCCCCCCGCCTGCACAAAATGCCGATTTTTCCGTTGATTTTGCAGCCGGGGAACGTGTTGCGGCCGAACTGTCGGAAATTGCAAACGCAGCAATGCATTTTATATGTGTATGCGATGACATTTTTCGTGACGGAATGCAATATGACGCTGTTACCGAAAGCTACCGCCGAGCATTGGCTTTTGTTTGCAGACAGCTTGCTTCCGAATTCGATATTGTGATTGAAGCATCATCGGGAATCACGCGAACTATAAAGGGAAATGCGTTGTTTCTTCGAGATGTTCCGACGTTCTGAACGCGCATACAGTGACTGTTTGTTTCTTTTTATTTTATTGTTATGAAGTTGTTTATTTACGGTTTTTTTATGGCATGGGGCATGTTTCTTGCAATCCCCTGTCCCTTCAGGCGCTGGGATGAAGCTGCACGCGGCAGAATGCTCGGCTTTTTGCCGCTCATCGGGCTTATTGTCGGCGCAATTTGGGCTGCGGCCGCTCACCTTTGCACGGCTCTCAATTTACCCTCTGCCGTTCGCGCATTGATTCTTTGCGCTTTGCCGTGGCTTGTGACCGGCTTTCTGCATCTTGACGGGTTCATGGACGTTTGCGATGCTGTGCTTTCGCGGCGCGATCTTGAAACCCGGCAGCGCATACTGAAGGATTCCCACTGCGGCTCGTTCGCCGTCATATGCATGATTCTGCTCGCCGCCGCGCAATGGAGTCTTTTTTTCTCATTCGAATCTTTCGATTTCAAAGCATTGTTGACGCTTGCGGTTCTGCCCGCCTGCACACGCGCCTGTTCCGGAATTGCGGTTCAAACGCTGAAACCGATGCAAACGAGCCAGTACAGCGGAGCTGTTCGGAGCGCGGCCTCCGTCGTTTCGCTCTTTGTTCAGCTCGCACTCCTTCTTGCACTTCCCCCGCTGCTCTGCGGCAAAGCCGGTTTTGCGCCGATTGCGGCTGTTGCGGTATATTGGATTTGCATTCTGCGCGAAAAAAAGCAGCTCGGCGGCATGAACGGAGATATTTCAGGCTTTTCGCTTACACTTGCGGAGCTTGCGGGCATTGCGGCACTGCTTCTGTTTGGCCGCATGTGAACGGATCAAAGCAATTGAATCGATTAAAACAACTGAAACAGGTATTTATATGAACTCAAACGAAACATATGAAATTGATAAGTGCGGCGGGCTGACGCTGATTATCGGAGGCGCATATCAGGGCAAGCTGACCTATGCCGTGCAGCGGCTTGGGTTCAATGCCGCCGCCGTCCTCGACCTTGCCGCCGCACAGTGCCCCGAAGCAAATGTTTTCGATTCCGTTATCGGCGGGAGCAACAGTGTTTACATTCATTTTGAGGCATTGACTCAAAAAATTGCCGCCGAATATGCCGACCTTGACGCGGCATTCAAACGGCTTGACGATGATTTTCTTGCACCGCTGTTCACATTGTCCGAAAGAAAACCGACTGCACTCATTGCGCGCGAAATCGGCTGCGGCGTTGTTCCTCTCTCCGAGAAGGATCGCCTTTGGCGCGAGCTGCACGGCGCCGCCCTTGCAAAGGCTGCGGCAAAAGCAGACAGCGTGATACGGCTTTTTTGCGGACTGCCCGAAAGGCTGAAATAATAAAAGGAGTTTTTAATAATGAAGCTGACTCTGATAAGGCACGGTATGACCCGCGGCAACATGCTGCGTATTTATTACGGCAGTACCGATTTGCCCATTCTTCCCGAAAGTTATGCAGAGCTTGAAGCACGTGCAAAAACGGGCTTTTATCCGACCGCCGAACGTTATTACACCAGCGGAATGCTGCGCGCCGAGCAGAGTTTTCGTGCTATCTACGGGGACACTCCGCACAGTGTGCTTTACGGAATGCGTGAAGCGGATTTCGGAGATTTTGAAATGCGGAATTATGCCGAACTGAAGGATGATCCTGCATATATCAAATGGATTTCAGGAAACAATGAGGATAACATCTGTCCAAACGGCGAAAGCGGTGCGCAGGTCACGGCGCGCGCACTTGAGGCACTGAAACCTGTCATTTCCGAAGGGGTTGATGCAGTCGTTGTTGCCCACGGCGGCGTTATCGGCGGCGTGCTTGCGCATTTTTTTCCGAATCCGAACGGCAGATTCGCCTTCACGCCGGCACCCGGTGACGGTTATACCGTTGAATTTTGCGGCGAAAAGCCTGTTGCCGTTTACAAGCTTTCGGAACGGCAGTCACGCACATAAAAGTCACGAATGTGAAGCAAAAAGCGCAAAAAAACCGATGCGGGATCCACATTCCGCACCAGTCCGAGCCGCAGCAATTCAATAATTCAATTTGATTGTTCTGTTTTTGATACTGTATCTAAAAGAAAAAATCGCACCCGTTCTTCAGCAGCGAACTGCACACGGCAAGGGAATGGATGCTCCTGCCAGGCGTCCCCGCGGCACATCGTCTTATCCGCTTAATGCTGCTTCCGTCAAGACCTGACATGGTTCACGGCAGAAAATTGCACGGGACCCGGCCGTCAACACACCCACTTTTGCCGTGCGGCAAAACCTCGAACGGGATGCGACTTTTTAATTATACAACATTCCCGTTGGCTTTGCAAGGGGAAAACGAAAGATTTTTTCATTTTTCGAATTATACAAAAAAACAGTTGCAAACCGTCCGGAAAAATGATATGATTTTAATATGTGCGTTATTTTTTTGTGAACAAATGTATTGCGAATACCGAATGCGCGCCGTATTTTCAGTGCAGCACGCAAGGCCGATTTCGCGTTGAGTTCAAATCGTATTTGCGAAAAACAGAATTTAAATCCTTTTCCGCAAGGAGCGATTCGTTCAGTGCGTTTTCGGGTTTGTTTATTAAACAGTTTGTGAATCGGTGTTTGTATGCAGCACGGAGGAACCGATGTATCTTATTGCGAACGGCAGCCTTATCACGAGGGTTCCCGGGGATGAATTTTTCATGAAGGACGGCGGCGTTGTCGTCGTTGGGAGCCGCATTGCCGAAGTCGGCACAACGGCCGAACTTGTGTCAAAATATCCGCGTGCGGAGTTTATCGATGCATGCGGCGGCATAATAATGCCCGGTTTTATTGATGCACACACGCGTTTTTATTCGTCTCTGACCTGCGGATTTGATCTTCCCGTCAGCGAACGGGCAGAATACTATGAGTTTTTGCATAACGGCCGCTGGTCCATCGACAGGCATCTCACGCTTGACCTTGTCAAAATGTCCGCATATGCTTCAATTGCCGAACGAATTAAAAACGGAGTTACGACCGTTTTCGACAGTCATGCAAGCTATTTTGAACCGACAGGGAGCCTTGGTTCGATTGCTTCCGCCGTTCGCGACTGCGGCATACGTGCCTGCCTTTGCTATGAAACAAGCGACCGCGACGGGAACGAAAAAAGCGAACTTGCAATTTCGGAAAACCTGAATTTTTATGACAGCATTTCCGCAATGAATATTCCGACAATACGCGCAATGTTCGGGCTGCATTCATCCTTTACGCTGTCGGATGCAACGCTTCGCAAATGCGTTGTACGCAACAAAGGACGCACGGGTTTTCACATCAGTGTTTCCGAAAGCCCGGATGATCTTTATGATTCCACGCAGAAATACGGCTGCCGCCCTGTTCAGCGATTGCAGAACGCCGGTGTGCTCACACCCGATTCGCTGCTTGCACACTGCACATATGTGGATGATGTCGGGCTTGATATTATCCGCCGAAGCGGAAGCAGCATTGTAAACTGTCCCGAATCGGATCTTTTTAACAGCACGGGATGCTGCCCCGTGTTCAAAATACTTGAAAAGGGCATTACTCTCGGCATCGGTTCCGACTCCTATGCAGCCGATATGCTTGAAGTTGCAAAAATGTCGCTGAGTGAACTGAGACACACCGCAGGTCTGCCGAACACCGGGTTTCCGGAAGTTGCACGCATTCTTTTTGACGGGAACGCCAAGATTGCATCCCGCACGTTCGGAATCCCGATCGGAAGGATTCAAAAAGGTGCGGCTGCGGATATAATCATTATGGATTATATCCCGTACACGCCGCTGAGTGCCGTGAATACGGACAGGCATATTATCTTCGGCATGAGCGGGCATGAGTGCGTTATGACAATGGCTGCCGGAAGAGTCCTTATGCGAAACCGCAGGCTTACTTTCGCCCGTGAAGACATTCTGAGCCGCAAAACAACAGCCGCCGCAGAGAATCTTTGGCAGTCGGTGAACCGGGATGCGCAAAACAGACTGCTTCATGATGAGTAAACTCTTTTAATTTTTTTGATTCGGATTTCAAAAAGGGACTGCTGCAAACATGACCTGATTTTGCAGCAGTTCTTTAAATGTTTAAGTGTTTATTTTAAATTGCGGTTGTTCGTCTTTCAGTTCGGGTTCGAACTTTCGGCATCGCCTGCCGGTGCTTTTGCGCGTTTATCGGCGCGTCGGTCATAGTACCTTGGTTTTTTCTTGAATTTTGCAGGTTTCTGCTGCTTTTTAAATCCGCCGCCGGGTCTGTCGGGTCTGTCCCCTTTTTCAACTCCGTCGAACTCGTCCTCGTGTTCAAACATTTCGGAAGACTTTGAGCGCGGCGTCCATTGTCTTTTGTTTTGCTTTTTGTTAAATTTTCGGCCGCTGTCACCCCCTTGGGAGTGTTTTTGCACCCGATTGCCATTTTGCGCAGACTTTGCGGTTTTCTGAAAGTTTGAAGGTTTGGAGAATTTTACATGTTTTGCAGGCTTTGCGGCAGGCAGTTCTCCGTCACCCTTTTCCGTTTCATCGGAATGAAATTCATCGTCCGAATAAATATCAGCTCGGTCGTATTTAGGTTCATCAATAAACTCTGCTTCTTTTTCGGTTTCGTCTGAGGAGTCGGGTTTTGAAGCTGCCTGCTGCGGCATTTCATCACCCTCGACATTGCCGCAGCATGAACCGCCGCACTCATCGCAGCCGCAGCAGCGAACACCGTTTTTGTTGACATAATTCAGCTCGTTGAACGGATAGCTCCGAACATCAAGCGTCCCATCGGCAAGCGTTACTTTGACCTTTGTCCTTTCGGTTATGACATTGTTTTCGATAACAACACCGCTTCCGTCAACCGTTACGCATTCGGTGCCGACGGTGGGCATTTGTTTATGCATTATATCGTAGCATTCCTGTTCGTATTTCAGGCAGCACATAAGCCTTCCGCAAATGCCGGAGATTTTTGTCGGATTCAGCGAAAGATTCTGGGACTTTGCCATTTTTATTGAAACCGGAATAAACTCCGTTAAAAATGAGCTGCAGCAGACGGGACGCCCGCATGCACCGATGCCTCCGCATTTTTTTGCTTCGTCGCGAACGCCGATCTGACGCAGATCAATGCGTGTTTTAAAAATGCCGGCAAGGTCTTTTACAAGCTCGCGAAAGTCAACTCTGTTGTCCGCCGTGAAATAGAAGCTGAGTTTCGAACCGTTGAATGCGTATTCAACATCAACAAGTTTCATTGCAAGCCCATGCTCTTCAATCTTGCGCTGACAGGTTTTAAAGGCTTCTTTCTCTTTTGAGAGATAGTATTCATGCTGCTCCCTGTCCTCATCCGTTGCAACGCGGACAACTGGTTTCAGCGGAGCAACGATGCTTTCTTCCGCAATTATCCTCGGCGGCTCGGCAACCTCACCGAAAACAAGTCCTCTTGCGGTTTCAACAATTACATTGCCGCCCTTTTCTATTTCCAACTCCAGCGGATCAAAATAGTAAATTTTGCCGCTGTCCTTAAACTTAACTCCGATTACCTTGTTCATTATTTAAACCGTCCCAATTTTTCATCAAATTATTGAATGCATCCGCCGCATGCCCGAAACAGGCAAATCCTGCTCCGACAGATTAATCGGATATTGCCTCGGCAATATCTATTATCAGCCTGTCGAGAATCGGGGTCACGCCCGCATTTGAGCTCAGCCGCATTTCCGCCTCTGCGATTTTTATGACTGCGGAATGAATTGCACTGAACGACAATGCGCCGGCGGCATTATTGAGCCTCATGCCTCCCGAACTGCCGCTCGCAGCTCCTGTTTTTTTGTTTAAAACATCATGACATGCAGCAAGCATGAACCCCAGGCTTTCTTTTGCAGCCTGCCTGTCCCTGCCGATTGATTTTGCCCACTTGAACGGGAGCTTTCCCTCAAAAATATCAAGCAAAGCTTCAATCGCATTCTGCCTGAGTTTTTGAAAAGCTTCGTCCTGCATGAGCCGCTTCGCACGGGTCAGCGACCCCATGCTCTGCGCCGCAAAACGCTGCGCTTCCGACTTTGCGGCACCCAAGCGAATCAGCTCCGCACCGATTTCCGCCGCAGACGCCGTTCCGAGACGAACGATCTGGCAGCGCGAACGAATCGTCGGAAGAATGCGCTGTTCAATGCCCGTAAGCAGAAAAAACGTGCCTTCCGGCGGCTCCTCGAGCATTTTGAGCATTGCATTCACCGCACTGTCGTTCATCATATGGGCGTCGGTGATTACAACAACGCGGTTGCTTCCTCCGAACGCCTTTTTGCTGAGTTCCTGCCGAATCATGCGCATTTGTTCAACCTTTGCGCCGCCGTTCAGCTCGTAAAAATCCGGAGAGAATTCCAGCATCTCCGTTTTTTCGCTGCCGAAAAGCAACAGTGCGGCGCACTGACGCAAAAGCTCCGCAGTCGATGACGGTTCACCTTCCGGCACGGTTTCATCACAATCCGCACTTGTGACAAGATAACCGTGCATCGCCCTTCCCGCACGAATCGCATTCTTCAGTTTTTTTGCATTTTCGTTAATCATGAAAAATCATGAAAGATTCCGAAACCGCTCATTGCGCGTTCCGAATCAGCAAAACTCTGCCTGCGGAGCGATCTCGCGCACATGGTTCAGAAATTCTTCATCGGGATTGAAAAAAATCCTGTACAGCGCATCGCCCTTTTTGTACACAATGGAATAAGCTTTTTCCGTTTTTTTGCATGAAACATTTGCGGAGTCGATAATCGACGAAGCGTTTTCACCCGAATACCCGCCGCCGGGAGCGCAGACGGCAGCTATGTCACCGCCGCAAAGAGTTTCGATTGTTGTGCCTTTTGCGCTTACAATGCGTTCAAACACTATCGTTCCGACAGGGTAAGGATAATCCTCATGCGTAATCATATCGTCAAAACGCGGATCGTAAACGGTCTCCGGCTCTTTATAAAACACAGTATAGCGAAAGCCGATGATGCGCAGCCTGTAGATCGCATAGATTGCAGCAAGAACAAGCCCGATAAAAACGTAGCGCGGAACATTCGAATCAAAAAGCTTTTCGAGATACATGACCACCGCCCCGACTGCGAAAAAGGCAATAATCAGAACGATGAAAAGAATAAGGTCACTTTTTTGCGATCCGCCGGATCTGTCCACACTCTGTTGATACATGCATAAGCCTCCACGGTTGATTTTGCAGGCAGCGCAGCCTGCCGCTATATTGTATCATTTCGCCGACATGAAGTCAACGGCTCCCGATCATTGCGGAATGAAAGCCGCTCCTGCCGAGATATTCGCAAATTCTCCGAGTTTATATATCTTCGGATTTGGTATTTTCGTAAAGGGAATTATGCAGCTGTTTTTTCCGCAAAAAGGAAATCAACCCGCGTTTTCCGTGCACAGCAGCAGTGTGTTGACCGCATCCTGTGCAATGCGGAACATTTCTTCACCGGTTTTATGCTTGTTTTTGATGACAAGCGCAATTTTTTCACCGGCGGCAAACGCTGCACCCTCCATTGCTCCGACAGCGGCAAACAGCTTTGCGCCGTCCAACGGAGCATCGGCGCCGAAAGTGAAGCGAACCTCCTCCGGATGAACGGTGAAAGTCAGAATGCCGAGCTGAGCTGCGCGTGATTTATACAGTGCAATATCCAGCAGATTTTGGACCGAGCGCGGGATTTCACCGTATCGGTCGATAAGTTCATCCTGAACATCACGGAACGAGTCAATATCGGTAATCGCCGCAATGCGTTTGTACATTGAAATTCTGCCTGTTTCACGCGGAATGTATTTTTTGGGAATATGGGCATCTATCGGTATCTCCATTACGGTGTCGATCTCCGTCTTTACCGTTTCGCCCTTTGCTTCCTTAACGGCAGCATCAATCATTTTGCAGTACAAATCATATCCGACCTGAGCCATGTGTCCGTGCTGTTCCGCGCCGAGAATATCACCCGCACCCCGAATCTCAAGATCGCGCATTGCAATACGGAAGCCCGCACCGAACTGCGTGAACTCTTTTATTGCCGACAGGCGTTTATCGGCGATCTCGCTGAGAACTTTATTTTGACGGAATGTGAGGTAGGCATAACCGAGCCTTGCGCCTCTTCCGACTCTTCCTCGGAGCTGATAAAGCTGTGAAAGGCCGAATTTATCCGCATCATAGACTATCATGGTGTTTGCATTTGAAATATCGAGTCCGCTTTCAATTATCGTGCTGCAAATCAGAACATCATATTTATAGTCCATGAAATCCATCATGGTGTTTTCCAGCCGGCGTTCGCTCATCTGCCCGTGAGCATAGGCAATGCGCGCTTCAGGCACAAGTTTGCTCAGCGACTCGGCAAAGATATCCATTGTTTTGACAATATTGTAAACAATGTAGACCTGTCCGCCCCTTGCAAGCTCTTTCATGATTGCCTCGCGCACAAGAGCATCATTGTATTCAACAACAAAAGTCTGCACGGGATAACGCGCTTCCGGCGGGGTTTCAATAACGCTCATATCGCGTATGCCGCTCATGCTCATGTGCAGAGTGCGCGGAATCGGGGTTGCCGAAAGGGTCAAAACATCTATATTTCGCTTCAGATTTTTTATCTGTTCCTTATGATTGACACCGAACCGCTGTTCCTCATCGATAATCAAGAGCCCCAAATCCTTGAATTTTACATCTTTTGAAAGAATGCTGTGTGTACCGACAAGAATATCTATGGTTCCGTCCGCAGTCTGTTTTTTTATGCGTGCCTGTTCCGCAGGAGTCCTGAATCTGGAAAGCAGCTCAATCTTTATCGGGAAGCCGGAGTAGCGGGAGCAGAGCGTGTTGTAGTGCTGCTGAGCAAGTATCGTTGTCGGAACAAGAAATGCGCATTGTTTGCCGTCCATCGCGCATTTGAATGCAGCACGCAGCGCGACCTCGGTTTTGCCGTAGCCCACATCACCGCAAAGCAGCCTGTCCATGATTTTATCCGATTCCATATCTGCCTTTATCTCCTGAATGCTTGTCAGCTGATCCGGAGTTTCGCGATAAGGAAAGCTGAGTTCCAGTCTCTGCTGCCAATCCGTATCCTTCGAAAAGCGGAAGCCCTTGCGTCTTGCGCGTTCGCCGTAAAGTTTCACAAGGTCAAATGCAAGTTTGCGCACGCTCGCCCGCGTTCTTGCAACGGTTTTCTGCCACTCGCCGGAGCCGAGTTTTGAAAGCTTTTGCTTTTCCTCCTCTCCGCCGATATATTTTTGCACTCTGTCCATCTGATCCGTCGGAATGAACAGTTTGTCGCCGTCGCGGTAGCAAAGCTCGATATAGTCACGGGTTTTTCCGTCAACCGTCAATGTGCTGACGCCCGTGAATCTGCCTATTCCGTGCGCTTCATGCACGACGAGATCGCCGACGCTGAGATCGTACAGCGTCAGTCTGTTATGCGGGTGCTTTGTCGGTTTTGTTTCCGGACGATATTCCGAACCGAAAAGCTCATATTCCGAAACGACCGCAAGCCGAAGCTCCGGGTACTCAAACCCGCGCGGAATCGTTTGCCCGGTGATAATTATTTCGCGTTCAACGATGTCCCTGCCGAGTTTTTGAGTGACGGGAGCTTCTATTCCCAAATCGGAAAGAATATCATGCAGCCGTTCCGCATGTCTGCCGGCATAAAGCAAAACGGAGAAGCCTTTTTGCCGCCAAAGGCCGATGTCGTCGCGCAGAGCCGTATCCCCCTGCACATAACGCGAAATCTGACGTGAATCGAATTTTACAAGAAATTTCGGCTTTATCAGCTGATAACTCCTTGAAAACGCAAAAAGCATTGCGGTTGAGCTTCTGTCCAGCGCCGCCATGGTGACACTCGGAGCATTCAACAGTCCCGCCTGAAGCTCATGCCCCTCCCCGCTGTGCAGAACATCCGCAAGATTATCCGTGAAGCGTGAGAAAGCGAACCTTGCGCTTTCTTCAATGCGGGAGGGTTCGTCAAGAATAATCAAGGCGTCCTCCGGCAGATAATCAAGCAAGGTTATCTCGTTCCGCACAAAAAGCGGAAGCAGTGAGAGAGCGTTCTGCGGAATTCCGCCCGCACGCAAAATCTCTGTTTCCGCCGCATAATGCGCTTTTGAGCGCAAAGCCGCAATGCCCTTTTGCCGCATATCCCGATCCAACGGCAGTTCCGTTGCGGGCAAAATCTCAACGCAATCCGTATTTTCGGTTGAACGCTGGTTAAGCGGATCAAACTCGCGCATTGTGTCTATTTCATCATCAAAGAATTCAATGCGGACGGGATTTTCCGCCGTTATCGGAAAAATATCGATACAGCCGCCGCGCAGGCAGACCTGCCCCCTTCCCTCGCACATTTCCTCGCGTGAATAACCCGCATCGATAAATTTTTTCAGAAGGGACGCAGGTTCAATTACCATGCCCGTTCGAACCGTCTGAGTGAATGCCGAAATCACGGAGGGCGGTGCCATGCGCTGCATAACGGCCTCGATCGGTGCAACCACCAGGCAGGGTTCACCTTTTATCAGCCGTGCTGCCGTTCGCAGCCGTTTTGACGTCAATTCCTGTGACTGAACATAGCTGTGGGCATTGAGCGGCAGTTCCCTTGCCGGAAAAAGCACCGCATCGGGATAATAGCAGCAAAGTTCCTCATGCACCCTTGCCGCTGCCTGCTCGGACGGAACAACAACAAGCATCGGCCGCTTTGCTTTTGAAAACAGAGCGGCTTCGATATGGGTTCGCTGTGCTTCGCCCAACCCAAAGACGCCGGCGGGACCCTTGCCGCCGCAAAGACCTGCTTGCAGCCGTCGGAACTCTTCCGATTTATCTAAAATTGAGAACAGCGGGTTGATTTCGGTGTTCAGTCCCTTCGCTTCCGTCTCTCTGTTTGTCATGTTTGAATTAACTGCCGTATTCTCCATGCGTTCACCCCCTTTGGTGCGTTTAATAATATCCGTTTTGAAAATCAGCCGTTCCGATTATCGGAATCAGGAATTGCCTCTCCGACAAGCCGAACGGTGAAAAGCGCACACTGTCCGTTTGCCGTGCAGCGCAGCCTTGCATTCCCGCCTGCGCAAAGTGCGGCATTTCCGCTTTCCAACTCAAAAAGTAGCATTGTTTCGTTCGCGGCGGGTTCAAGATCAAGTTCCGTTCCGCTGTCAACAAACACCAGCTCGCCTTCCGCCGCGCCTTTGCGAAGCATAAGGTTCAAATCCCGCGCTTTGCCGACGCAATGGGTTTGAATTCCGCCGTCGAATGCATACACGGTTGAGCGGGGCAGCACAAGCTTTTCGCTGCCGTTTGCTCCGTGTGCCAACCGCATTGTGCCGCTTACCGATGCAATCAACCTGTTGTAATCGGGCAGCGATGTAAAATCCGATTCTTCAAGTTCGACCTCTGCCGTGCTGATGCGAAAAAGAAAATTGCGCTCAGCGTAAAGAGCTCCCTCCGGCGCAATATAAATCTCGGTTGTTCTTCCGCCGCTCCAGAGCGATACGGGCATATCGGATGCCGCAATAATCCTCACGCCGCAGGAATCATACTTCGCATTATCCACGTTTATTTTATTCTCTTTCTGCATATTAAATTTCCCCTTCCGACACAAGTGTACGAGCTGAACAAATATAAACTCAATGCAGCCGAATATGCCCGAGAGTTCGCTGCCCTCGGGTTATTCCGCCGTGATTTGCTATAGGTCGCCGCAGCCGACAACAGCAGCTGCAGTACCTTTATTCGCTTTATTCATATTATAGAACATCTTCCCGCTTATTGCAAGCACCAAAGCATTTAAAGGCGTCAGCTTGCAGGCTGAAGCAAGCTTTTGTTTCGGCTTCGGCTGCTGTTGACTTTTTTTCATGCAGTTGTTATACTTTCAGTGCAACAAAAGGGCGGGTTCATTCATCCGCCGGAATTTCGGAGGAAAACAACCCAATGAAGGCTTCAACATCCCGCACCGTTTCCGCAAAGGTTCTGCATTCCATTGTTTCTGTTCTGCTTGTTTTTGCGATGATATTCGTTTTTTCCGCATGTCAATCCAACACAGTTGACCCCAACGAAACGGTGGATATCGGCGGCGGTTCCGAAGGAGAGCACAATACACCCGCTCAGACCGCAGATCTTTCCCGTTTGGTTCGCATTTCGCTTACAATCGATGCAACGCGCGCATACAACAACGCGTCTCTGCCGCAGAATATTAAAGACGGCCTTCAAAATGAGGGTATGCTTATTAAAAACGCAATGCTGACCCTTTCCGAAGGCAAGACCGTTGCCGAAACTTTCTCGCTGCTGCGCACATACGACATCGTGATCGTGTCTGAAAGCGGAGCGGCAGGAACCTTTGTTACAAGCATTCAGGGCCTTGAAAACGGCGCGTGCGGAGCCGCAAGCGGTTGGCTTTTCCGCGTCAACGGTGAATTTCCGAGCGAGGGCATAGACAGCATCGAGCTTCACAACGGAGACAAAGTCGAATGGCTGTTCTCCTGCGACGGCGGAACGGACGTCGGCATGTCTTTCGCTCAATAACAAAATCAAGGCCGATCGCTCCTGTCCGTGCCGCATCAAGTGCTGCGGTTTGGTTTGTCTGCTGCGGGGAAAGCCAAATTTGCCGCCCTTCCCGAAAAAAATCCCGCACACTTATTCGCTGTGCAGGTCAGTTATTGCGCGGGTTCTGTTTTGTTAACAAAAATGTTACATTTCAAAAGGGCAAAATCCGCATTTGCAGCCCTTTGCAATGTTGAAAAGCGGCAAGCGGTCTGGTATAATAGGGAACATGCGGACAACACTCGGCTTGATTTTCGCCGTGCTTCTCCGCAGAGTAAACGAATGGATTTCAACATTATGAATAAAAATAGTTTCAGATACAAAAACAACCGCCGCACCGGAAGGCTGCGTTCCTTCCTTTCCCCCGCGTTGGCTGCGCTGATGGTTTTTTCATCGCTTGCAGCCTGCACACTGACTGCATGCAAAAAAGATGATTCTCCGAATGTCATTGTTGATATTCTGCCCGTGACAAAGGCGCCGCTGCCCTCGGTTGAACCTGCAACCGCGCCGGCTGCCGAAACTGTTGCACCCACGGCAACACCCGCACCTGCCGACACGAATGCGCCGTTGAACACAAATGCACCCATTGACCAAACCGTTTTCGACAACTGTGCATTTGTGGGCAATTCCACGTTCGAAGGGTTGTATAAATACGGTGTCATTACCCACGGCAAATTCTTCACCCGCGTCGGGCTGAACATTCTTTCCGTATACACCCAAACAACGACCACGGGCAGTGTGCCTGTTATTGATGAACTGAATACGGGCAGCTACGAAGCCGTCATTCTGATGTTCGGCGAAAACGAGCTCGGCTGGCCGAATCTCAACACTTTCATCGAAAAGTATTCCAAATTTCTCGATGACATATGGCAGCGTCAGCCCGGATGCGAAATTTTCATCATGCTGATTCCGCCGGTTTCGGCAAAAGTCAGCAGCACAAGCACAACGGGGGTCACGAATGAGAACATCCAGCTTTACAATGCGCAGCTTGTCGATCTTGCGGCGCGGCGCGGCTGTCATTACGTTTCCGTTCCGGAGGCACTCGTTGACGCAAACGGCTGTCTGCCCGCGGATGCATCCGGCGACGGGATTCATTTAAACATGACCTACTCAAAATACTGGGCGGATCATATCTGCCGCACGGTTGCAGCCGTGCTTCGTCCCTGACGGCGGCAGGCAAGAAGGTTAAACATAAAAAAGAGATAAACAAATGAAAAAGGCAAACATTCTCAAAATTGCATCCGCATTCGTTCTTGTTGCGGCAATGCTCATCTTCTGCGCATGCGGCAAGGATTATTCAAAGCTCAAGCTTGATGTGAACTCAATCGGAGTCAACCTTATTAACAATTGCAGCTTCCAGGTAACACCCGAAGCAGTGCCCAATGCGGACGCAGCGATTTCTCAGCTTAAACTTGACGAAACGAAGCTTGCAAAGAATGCGGACGGAAGCTTCAGACTTTTCTATTCCGTCAGCGCTTCCACTCCGGAAGTTGTTATCGTTATCGAAGCGGTTGATGCCGCAGCAGCCGAGAGCATCAGCAAAGGCGCGGTCAAAGAGTGGATCGATTACAATGCCGAGGCATACGCAAGCTACGGCGCGGATCAGGTTCCCAAACTTGAAAACGCCGTCAATCAGACGAACGGCAATTATGTTTTTGTCATCGTCAGCAATGATGCACCCGCTGCACAGAGCTTTCTTAACGCACAGCTTGATGCTGCACTGAAAACAGCCTAACGCCGCAAAGCGTAATGCACCGTTAACGCACGAATCGGGTTTGCGGATTCACTCAAAAGGGTCAAATCCGCAGCTCGATTCAGGTTTCGTTATACGGAACAGCAGCGAACGAACCCACAACCCGAAATAATTATGAATAAAGACTGCAAAATCAAGGTAAAACGCGGCACACGCAATACGGTCGGCTCTGCAAACAAACTGCTAATCGTTCTGTTTGCGGGGTTTATTTCAGTATTTTTCCTTCTTATTATGTTTTTGCCGAAGCATGAAGGCGAGCTGAGTCCGAACGAACGGCGCGTGCTTGCCTCCGCTCCGAACACAAGCCTCGGCAACATTTTGAGCGGCAAATTCTCGGGCGAAGTTGACACATGGATGGAGGATCATTTTCCCGCAAGGAATGCGTTTGTTTCGATTTATTCGCACATGAACCTTTACTCCGGGCGCAGCATCGTTGAAAAAGTCACTCTGGGCAAGAATAACCGCCTGTTCAGCGCACCCGTTCAAAGAGATGATGAAACGATGAAAACAAACGCCGAAAAGATTTCCGGCTTTATAACAGAAAACGATCTGAACGCCTTCACCTTTATCATTCCTTCCGCAGGCTATATGCTTCCGGAGGAGCTTCCCGCCGTTCACCGTGAATATGCCGACGGACAGATTATCGATGCGCTGAATTCGGTGTACGGACTTCGGAATTGTGCAAAAAGCATTTTTGCCGACAATGTTTTCAACAATGCAGGCAATGTTTCCGAGCTTTATTACCGCACGGATCATCACCTGACGATGAAAGGTTCATACATTGCTTACTGCGCAATTGCAAAGAACCTGGGTTTTGAGCCTTTGGCCGAAAGCGAATTTGAAAAGCATTCCTACAGCTTCTACGGCACGGCATACGGGCAAAGCGGTCTTTGGGAGATTCCCGCAGACGACCTTCAGACATGGATCGGAAGCTATGACAGCGACCTGAGCGTTACCGTTATTGACGGCACGGTTGAAACCGAACATCGCGGTTCTCTTGACACGGATAAACTCTCCGACGATGTTGTTGATAAATATGCCGCATACCTGTACAGCAACCACGGCATTACAAAAATCGTGAATCCGAACGTTGAAAGCGGCACACTGTTTGTGCTTAAGGACAGCTACGGCAATGCGATAGTGCCGTTTTTGGCGGCGCATTACAACACAATCATAATGCTTGATACCCGCACGATGTACTACAGCCCCACGATGCCCGCGCCGAGTGAGCTTGCAAAGGAATACAATGCAAAGGATTTTGTTGTTATCTACGGAGTTGACACCGTTGCTGCCGGCAATATCGATTGGCTGAGATAATTCATATTTCGTTTTTCACACAACATATTAAACAGCGACCTCCCCAAGATCAAAAATCGACGGGGAGGTTTTTTCATATGCTTTTCGGCAGATTTATTGCCGCACAGCCGATAATAAGCCGCTTTTGTACTTTCCGCTTCCGAGAGATTTTTATAATTATTTTTCTCCTAACAGTTGATTTTTGATTTTATCTATGCTATAATAGTAAATGATGGAAGAATGCGTTGGCCACCGCTCTTTCCGTCTGCCGATAAAACGCGGACAAAAACCGCGCCTGCGGCAAATAAACAGAAAGTGACCGCCTCAGCTGACAGAAAGAGCGTACCGATGAAGTCCGCACGCATTGAAACGTGCCGACGGAACGGAACGCTCTTATTTGTTTTTTCGGGGAGCTGAGGCGGACGGCTGCCGAATACGAGAGGCTGCCGGAAAACACCGAACGGATTATTTTAAAAAAGAAAGGAAACAGTTTAGTGTCGAAAAAAAGAACATTTAAGGAGCTTTTGCAGCTGCTTCCGCAAAAGGAACAGCCCGAAGACAAAGCCGAAAAGGAAGCAGCGGAACCTGCACTGCAAGGAAACGAAGCCGAAAATGCTGCCGCTGCCGTGCAGCATGAAAACGCATATGCAAAACTCGGCAAAGCTTTTATAAACAGGCTGCATCTGCCGAACGAACTCATTGCGAATGCGTCGGAAGTCGAAAGCATTGTGAACAGGATAATCTCCGTTTGGGAGAAAGTCGAAGCAAAAACCGCTGATTCTGCCGCCGAAGAAAATGCGGAGGAATCCTTTGAAGACGCTGCGGATTCAAATGCCGAACGTCTGCCGCTTCCTCTCGCAGGCGGCCTTGCACAGGCACCGGAAGCGGATTATGAAACCATGAGCGCGGAGCAGTTCCGAACACTCCAAAAGCAGCTTAAGCGCGCCGCCATGGACGGGCGCAGGATACGACTTTGAGCGCGGATAAAAGCCGAGCAAAACAGATTTATTAAAGAAAGGAAAACAAAATGAACAAAACCACCATCAACACCACCGCAACCGCAGCCGTGAACGCAAAGTTCCCTGCGAAATATTATGACAGGCAGCTTCTTGAAAGCGCAAAGACGCGATTTGTCCATGCGGAATTCGGACAGAAACGCCCCATTCCCCGCAACAGCGGAAAATACGTAAACTTCCGCCGTTGGAACCTTTTCGACCCCGAAACCGCAATATCCGGCCTTGTTGAAGGCGAAACTCCCACCGGGCAGACACTTTCACAGACGGATGTTGAGGCGGAAGTTAAGCAATACGGTGCATATGTTGAAGTCAGTGACCTGCTCGACCTTACGGCATATGACGAAGTTATCAATGATTCCGCCGAGCTTCTCGGCGAACAGCTTGGCACGGTTGTGGAGTGGATCACACGCGATGCAATGTGTGCAGGCAGCAACGTTCAATATGCCGGCGGCAGAGCAGGCAGAAATGCCCTGACGAGCGAAGACAGGCTGACGACGACCGAAATTCGAAAAGCGGTGCGAACGCTGAAAAAGAACAAAGCGCGCCCCTTCTGTGAGGGCGGCAGGCAGCCGCATTTCATCTGTATCTGTTCGCCGGAGGCCACATATGACCTTCAGAACGATGAGATGTGGAAAAACGTTTCGACTTACAGCAATTCCGAAGCTATCTACAGCGGAGAAATCGGAAGATTGTTCGGTGTTGTGTTTGTTGAAAGCACTGAGGCCAAAGTATTTTCTCAGAGCGTTCACAATGCCGTTAAAGCGGCTACGACCTCATCAAAAACTTTTGTGCTTAAAAACACGCCCACCGAAGCGGAGAAAGAATATCTCTCCGTCGGCGGCAACACCATTCATATCGGGAGCAATGAATACACGCTGGATTCCGAAACCCCGTATGATGCGGATACAAATACCGTTAAGCTGACCGAAGCCGCCACACTGACCGCAAACAGCGTCGTTTGGAGCGATGATGCGGCAAAGTCCGACAACGGGAACCGTGCGGCTGATGTTCATTGCACACTGGTATTCGGCAAGGACGCTTACGGCGTTGTTGACCTTGAAGGCAGGGGGGCGGTTCAGCTGATCGTAAAACCGCACGGGAGCAGCGGCACTGCGGATCCGCTCGATCAGCGCGCAACAGTCGGTGCAAAGGTTGCCGCATATGCGGCGGTCATTCTGAACGACCTGTGGCTTGTCCGCATTGAGCATACCGGTTCCTGAAACAAAACAA
>ERZ779843.1972-NODE-1972-length-21315-cov-9.579163_pt1 | contig 21315 bp, 18 predicted proteins | sample MGYA00511560_ERZ779843 | MGnify/ENA primary metagenome ERZ779843 (study PRJEB29588, sample SAMEA2158062) | human gut metagenome | biome: human gut; feature: human-associated habitat; material: faeces | place: Denmark | collected 2008/2010 ... | reverse complement strand
AATTTATAGTATTATATTTTTTATAAGAAGAGTATTAGAAAATTAAGGGGATATTAATGAAGAAATTTATTGTTTCATTATTTGTTATCTTGGCAGGTTCAATCTGTTTTGCTGCCGAAAGTGTTTTCACTCTGGATAACGGACAGACCGTTATAATAAAAGAAGTAAAAACCAATCCGATTGTAACAATGGATACCTGGATTAAAACAGGCTCCATTAACGAAAATGACAAAAATAACGGTGTTGCACATTTTTTGGAACATTTGTTTTTTAAAGGTTCAAAAAATCACGCGCCGGGCGAATTTGATAAACTGCTTGAAACCAAAGGGGCTGTTACAAATGCTGCAACAAGCAAAGATTTTACACATTATTATATAACTATACCGTCTAAATATTTTAATGAAGCTCTTGAACTTCATGCGGATATGCTAATGAATCCGCTTATTCCAAGAAAAGAACTTGAAAAAGAAAGAAAAGTTGTATTAGAAGAAATCTGCAAGGATGAAAATTCACCAGATCACGTTGTATACGATAACCTCGTAAGTATGCTCTATACAACTCACCCGTATAAAAGAAAAGTTATCGGTACAAAAAATATAATAGAAACTATTCCGCGTGATGAAATCCTGAAATTTTATAATACCTGGTATTCACCTGCTAACATGGTAACAGTTATAGTTGGTGACGTTAATGCCGAAGATGTACTTGCAAAAGTCAAACAAAATTTTAACGGTAATCCCCAGAAAGCACCAAAAGTAAGTTATCCTAAAGAAAAACCGCTTACAGAACAGGCAAAAAAAGTTCAATATCTTCCTGCTCAATCAGGTTATATGCTAATAGGTTTCCGCGGCGTACCTATCAGTGATAATGACTCTTATGCTTTAGATGTTCTTGCCACAATTTTAGGCGAAGGCCGCTCCTCTATGTTCTATCAGGAAATTAAGGATAAATTACAATTAGCATATTCAATATCGGCATCCAATGCAGGTTTTAAGGATGACGGTATTTTTTATATCTCCGCAAACTTTACACCTGAAAAACTCTCAAAACTTGAAAACAGCATATTTGATATAATTAAGCAGGTTAAAAAAGACGGCGTAACAGCAGAACAGGTTAATCTTGCCAAAAACGTCATAGAAAGAAACACATACTATGAACGCGAATCAATATCGAATATTGCTCAAGAAATCGGTTATATTATGGTAACAGGCAGCGACATAAAAATATATGATGATTATGTAGAAAATATCAAAAAGGTTACGCCTGACGATGTAAAAAGGGTTGCAAACAAATATCTCGGGATAAATAAATCCGCAGTTTCAATCATTTTACCTGAATCATCAAAAGAAAAAGAAATTTCAAATAAAACAGTTCCGCCGATTGATTCCAAACTTGTCAGTGAAAATAAAACTACACAAAAATATCAACTCTCAAACGGAACAACAATTTTAATTACACCAAATACATCTAATGAAATTGTTGCTATAAATATTTTCGCTAAAGGTGGAAACTTCCTTCAGGATAAATACGGAATCTCAAGCCTTACCGCATCCACTATGTTAAAAGGTACACAAAAATACTCCCCGCTTGAACTTGCAGAAACCCTCGAAGACAATGGAATCAAAATTGCTCCGTCTGTTCGTTCGGACGCATTCTCCGTGACAGTTCTTACAACCAAAAATGAATATGATAAAACTCTTTCGCTTTTAAATGAAATAATTAATAATGCAACCTTTAGCGATTATGAAATCGAAAAAGTTAAAAATGATAAACTTAACTCAATTAAACAAACCCGCGATATACCTTTACAGGTAGCAATAGAAGAATATAAACACCTTATTTTTGAAAATACACCATACACAAATTCTACACATGAATTTGAAAAAAATATTCCGGTTATTAGCCGCGAAGATATTGTAAAATATTACAACAGAATTTTTGCACCGCAAAATATTGTTGTATCTATTAATGGTAATGTAGACAAGGATAAAACAATTAAAGCATTTTCCACAATGTTTAAATCAACAGATAAGGAAAAATTTGCATTTACTCCTCACATTCCGGATATCAAGCCTTTAACAGAAGCAAAAGAATCTATCAAAGAAGCTCCGGATACAAATACAGACTGGATTTTTCTGGGCTGGCAAACTGCCGGAATGAATAATAAAAAAGATTTTGCAACACTACAGGTTATTGACTCTCTGCTTGGAACCGGTATGAGCTCAAGATTATTTAAAAACCTCAGAGATCAGGAAGGGCTTGCTTATCAGTTAGGCTCGAGTTACTCTGCGAATGCCTTAAAAGGTGCATTTATGGTTTATATAGGTACAAATCCGCAAACACTTGAAAAATCAAAAAATATGTTAATGGCAGAAATTAATAAACTTAAAACCGAATTTGTCGGAACAAAAGAATTAGAAGAAGCTAAAGACAAACTTATCGGACAGTTTATACTCTCTCAGGAAACCAATCTCGATAAGGCCGCAACAATCGGATGGTTTGAGACAATAGGCGCTGGCTATAATTTTACTGACGATTACGAAAAACTTATTAATTCTGTCACAGAATCAGATATTATTGAGGTAGCAAATAAATATTTTACCAATAACTACGTACTTTCAATAGTAAAAAAATAAACTTTACGCCCCGCAATTAAAAAGCGGGGCGTTTTTATAATAAAATCCTCATAAATAAGTATTCACTTTTGTAAAGAAAATTTCTATAATGTTTACATAATTGCATGTTTATTATTACATGATTGATAAAAACAGGACGGGTTATAAATTGCTAAACAACTATGAAAGCTTTGATAATTCAGAAACAGCCTCAAGAAAATCGGCACTGATTATGGAGAGAGTAGGACTGGTTTCCACTCATATGTACAAACAGTTCCTTGATTATCAGCATGCAACAGTTAATACAAATGAAATTTTCACCCGTATGATTGACAATTTGCAGGAAGTTGCGGAAATTCTTAAAGAAGCATTTTCCTCCCGCGGTGTAACAACCCAAAATATATACGTTGATTTTGACCAGCAAAAATCCGTTGTAATAATTAATATCCTATGGCATAAAATAAGCTTTACCACCCGTTGTAATTTTCAGCCCCAAGCTCTCTACAGAGAAAACGGAAACCATATGTTCTCAGGCAGAATAATGGCAATAAGAGGAAATTATAACGAGCTTATGTCAGGAGTAAACGACCACGATGAAGAAATGGTAAGACTTTTAGATAATGAAGTTGCGTCGCTCTTTATTCCGGCAGAAGGAAGCCAGCGCTGCGTCCTAAAAATCAGACACCTCGGCAACAGAGAAATTGACCTTAATCAGGTTGACGCACCGCGCGAATTTGTTTTAAAAGTAGTTGAAACAATCTGCGGCGGAGGCTTCTATCACGAAGAAGGCGCAAGAAAAAGCTTTAATATATAAATTTTGGATTACTCCATAGAAATCTTAGAAGACATTTCTGCAAGTATTCTTGCAACATCAGAACCGCCAATGCAGACTTCTAAAATTAAAGGGCTGTGAATCAGCACGGTTTCACTGTATTCCATTGTGTCAACATTAATTACATCAAATTCAATAAAATCGTCTCCGACATAGACAAGTTTACCATACTCGCCTCCGGTAGCCCAACGGATAAACATATATTGGCTTTCGAACTCTTTGAGTTTTTCTACTAAACGCATATAACCCTCATTCCCTATACAATATATTTTAGTCATTTTTTTTGTTAAGTCAAGTCATTGCTCAAGAACCGCGAACAAAAAAAAAAGCCATACATCTTTGTATAGCTTTAACAATAATCTTGGGAGGAGATTTGGGGATAGTTGTACATGCATGATAAGGCAAGCATGAAAATCATGTTACACATGTAATTCAAAAATTAATAAAAATTTACAATTACTTGATTTTATAATATAATAAGAGTAAGGAGAAATTCATGAAAATATTTGTCATAAACGGCGTAAATATGAATATGCTTGGGATTCGGGAGCCTGAAAAGTACGGTTCCATGACATTAAAAGATTTAGAAAAATTATTATACGCTTTCTCTTTTGAACTCGGAGCCGATATTGAAATGTATCAGAGTAACCATGAAGGTGAAATTGTAGAAAAAATTCATTCAGCTTACAATAATGCAGATGGAATTATAATAAACCCCGGAGCCTACACTCATACAAGTGTAGCGATAAGAGATGCTCTTGCTGCCGTTAATATCCCGACTGTAGAAATTCATATGACAAATATTCATGGCCGCGAAGACTTCCGCCACAAATCTATTATTGCACCTGTATGTATGGCACAAATCAGCGGCTTTGGTTTTGACAGCTATAAATTGGGTCTCAAAGGGTTAGTCGACTTTTTAAAAATCAACAGTTCTACTAAAGGATAAATGTGTTAATAATTATCGTGCAATAAATTCTTTTTTAAATGCGTCGGTTAAAGCAGCAGCTTTTTCATAAGGATTTTCAACTCCGTCTTTTCTATACTTTGCTTCAGCCGCATCAAAAAATTCATTTGCTTTTTCTACCGCAGCGGGGTTTTCCATCATTGTTTTCACGTCATTATCCACATTATCGGCACCGCTGACGAGCGATCTGCCGCTGATAGCAGAAGGAGATTTTGAAAGGTCTTCAGTTCCCTTTGCAGAAGTTTCTGCAATTTCAGGTTTAACTTCAGGTGCTTTCGGGGCTTCAGATTTCAAATCCGCTTTTGGAGAAAATGGAACTCCTGTGTTATTTGGAATTTCTCTCATAGTTGCATCCTTCTTTCTTTAACGATTTCTTAATCGCATATTTTTCTATCTCTTTAATCCGTTTTTTGTTTTAAAACACCAAAATAAAAATTTTTGCTATTTTACACAAAAAAAATTACAAAAATTAATAAATAAATCTCTCCCGTAATTTTTTATGTTATCATTTAGTATATACTATAAAAGGAAGTAATGCAATATATGAACCTGATGAATTTATTCAGTAACATTAAGCCGAAAGATGTCCTGCAATACTTGCCGGACGCTGTTTTTGTGGTAAAAGAACAGACAGGAGAAATCATCTGGATAAATGAGAAAGCTTCTAATCTTTTTGAAATTAACCGGGATGATTTGGATGATATAAACTTTAATGATATTGTTGACAAAGGAATTGAACTTGCAGATAAATCTTCCAGAAAAGATGTACCTATTATTGGCGGTGCTCTTACAAGGTCAGGTGAGTTCTTTATAGAACTGAATGCTACGCTTCTTGATGATGACTATTTGATTACAATCCGTGACGTTACTGCTATGACTAACGTGTTGATTAATGCAGAAAAAACAGGAAGGCTTAACAAAGACAAAAATCTTATGCTATCAAAACTTTCTCATGAGTTTAAATCTCCTGTTCAGTCTATTGTGGGATTTTCAACAGCTCTGACTGACGGACTCGGCGGAGAAATAAATCAGAAACAGCAAAAATATGTAAAAATTATTAATAAAAATGCTAATGAATTGCTTTATTTTATGGATAAATTCTTCGAATTTTCTAATGTAGAATCTTCCCTTAACAATTTTACTTTTTTAACATTTGATATAGTAAACCTTATTCAAAACGTTATAAAAAATAATGAAACGCAATTAAAACTAAAAAATCTGTCAATTAATATAAATGATGAAAAACTTTTAAATAAAGCCGTTTACAGCGATGAAAATGCGTTGAAAACCATACTACAAAATATCATAGAAATGTCCATCAACCTTACTGAAATAGGCTCAATATCAATAGAATTAAGTACACCTGATCTTGATTTTGTCCAAAAAACAGGTGTAAAATTAATTAAAGGTGCGAAAAATGAATCTTATGTCCATATATCAATTATAGATAACGGCATAGGACTTCAAGAAAATGAAATTGAAGGAATTTTTGAACCTTATACGCAGGTTGACAAATTAAATAAGAAAAATATCGTACGATCTTTTTGTCTTGGTACAGCAAAAGAACTTGTAAAACATTTGAACGGTTCAATATGGCTCGCTACCGAGGTTATGAAAGGGACAGTGTTTAACGTAATTCTGCCGGTGGAAAAGGGAGCTGTAAAACAGGATGAGTAGTGTAACATTAAAAGGGGTAAGAAAAATCTATGACAAAAAAGTTGTCATAGACAATATTGACTTGGAAATAAAAGACAAAGAATTTCTCGTTCTCGTGGGAGCATCAGGCTGCGGAAAGTCAACAATCTTAAGAATGATAGCCGGACTTGAGGATATTACTGATGGTGAAATTCTCATTGGAGATAAAAAAGTTAATAATATTCACCCGAAAGACAGAGATATTGCATTTGTATTCCAGAGTTATGCTCTCTACCCTCATATGACAGTAAGAGAAAATATTGCTTTCGGATTAAAAATGAGAAAAGTTCCGAAAGATGAAATCGAACAAAAAGTTCTGGAAGCTGCCAAAATACTTGATTTAACAGAATATTTGGACAGAAAGCCCAAACAATTGTCGGGCGGGCAGCGTCAGAGAGTTGCGCTGGGACGGGCAATTGTCAGAAACCCTAAAGTATTCTTAATGGATGAACCGCTTTCAAATCTGGACGCAAAACTTCGCGTCCAAATGCGTGCTGAAATAAAAAAACTTCATGAAAAACTCCAAACAACTTTTATCTATGTAACCCACGACCAGACAGAGGCATTAACAATGGGAGATAGAATTGTTGTTCTTGATAAAGGGGTTATTCAACAGGTTGATACGCCGGAAGAAATTTACAATAATCCGCAAAATATGTTTGTTGCTGGTTTTGTCGGGTCTCCGCAGATGAACTTTATTGCAGGAGAAGAATTGAGTTCTGATTATGCAGGCAAAATCGCCGGTATCAGGCCTGAAAAAATGCTTACGAACGGCGATATCAGACTTACTGTTAATGTTGATATGACAGAACTTTTAGGCAGCGAGCAGATTGCTTATTTTAATATAGGAGAAAGCAAATGCAGCGCAAAACTTCCTGCCGATTTCTGCATAACAAAGAATTTGGATTTAAGTATTAATCGTGAAGATATCTTCCTTTTTAATAAAGAAACCGGTAAAAGAATTGTATAAATTCTTATTGCAATATTAAAATAAAAATGTTATATTATTATACAAGTATAAATGGAGGAAACACTTATTATGACTAAATTTCTAACAGGGGGGGGGGGGCAAGACCGCTCATAGAAGGGGTTTTACTCTTGCCGAAGTTTTAATTACTCTTGGTATTATTGGAATTGTAGCAGCAATGACGCTGCCTGCATTGCAACAAAAAATACAGTATAAAAAATACGAAACTGGATTTAAAGTTGCAGAAAATTTACTTCATAATGCAGTAAATTACTTTCACTCTAAGGAAAAAATGATAAATGGAGAAACTTATTGTACTGCCAATCCCGATAATGAGACCTCCAATCATTGTAAAGACGGGCAGTATGAAATATTTTCAGAAGTTCTTGCCGAAGCGTTCATTGGAATACATGCTCTGAACAAAAATGGTACAGGTGGTTATGCAGCCAACAAATATTATAATTTCAAAAATAATACAAAATTCGCCGCTGGTCTTTTGAACGACGGATACATGGAACTTACAAACGGTATGAGTGTGATAATAGAAAGCGGTAGTAATACAACTCTACCGATTATATTTTTTGATGTAAATGGAACTGCAAACAAACCGAACAGAATGGGTTATGATACATTCGCGTTTGTAATTGATAAAAATGACAGGGTATGTCCTTTAGGCTCCTCCTCCTGTAAGGGTAGGAGTTCTTATATAGAAACAACTTCAGATTTTACTAAAAGCAAATATTGTTCACCAGCATCAAGTTCTGACAACAACGGAATCACATGCGGTTATTTTGCCAGTATAGATAAAGATTATTTTAAAAAGATAAAATAAACTACTATAACTAATTGCAATCATCTTTTTTATCAACCCAGATTATTGTAACATTTTTGGGTTGATAAAACGGATTTGCCGGCCCTTTATCCACATAAGGGTTCTTTGCAATCTTATCATAGGCATTTATTTTTTCATATAATTTTTTTGTGTAAGCTAGCAAGTTCATAATTTTATATTCCCGACTATTACCTGACTATATTATGAAATTTTTTATCTGAACAATAATCCCCGTAAAGCAGTATCTTTTATAATGTATCTTAGCCTTTAGACTAATCCTCCTTTGCAATTGAAAAATCTGTAGCAGAGCTTTAAACTGTCTTTCGGAAAAAGGAGATACATAATGAAAGAACTTAAAGGTACAAAAACAGAACAAAACCTGATTAATGCCTTTGCCGGCGAATCTCAGGCAAGAAACAGATATACCATATTTTCAAAGATTGCGAAGAAAGAAGGGTACGAGCAAATTTCACAGATTTTTCTTGATACGGCAGAAAACGAAAGAGAACACGCAAAATTATTTTATCAATATTTAGGAAATATTGACGGCCATGTTGACGCGTATTACCCGTTTGAACTCGGCACAACCGAACAAAACCTTGAAAGCGGCGTGAAAGGTGAACGAGATGAATGGGAAACAATTTACAGAAAAGGGGAAGAAGATGCAAAAGAAGAAGGGTTTGACGAAATTTCAGAAACATTTAGACTTGTAAGAACGGTAGAGCAACATCACTCTGAACGGTATGCTCTGCTTTTAAAAAATGTAAAAGAAAATTCCATTTTTCAAAAACATGAGCCTGAAGAATGGGTTTGCCGTAAATGCGGTTATATAGTGCATTCTACAACTGCACCCAAAAAGTGCCCGCTCTGCCACCATCCGCAAGGTTACTTTGAAATTAAATCCGAAAAATTTTAATGCTGCGCGTCCTTTAAGGACGCGTTTTTATTAATTAACATTTTAGTTACATAGTGGATTTTCAGCCTTTTTAGTCGTATAATAATTGAGAGTATGGGTAGAAAATTAAAGGCAATAATTTCAATAGGTGCATTAGCAGCTCTGTATGGGGCTTATTACTGGGGAATTCCGGCTCTTATCAACAAACCGTATTTTGAGAATTTCATTGAAACACAAATAAAAAAATCAAGCGGTTTTAGAGTTGATTTAATTAATCCGAAATTTAAAATGGGATTATTGCCGTCAATGTGGCTCAAAGCTGACCAAATTGCGGTTATAAACGACGATAGCTCAATACCGCTCAAACTTGAGCAGCCTGCATTAAAACTGCAAATAATCCCTCTTATTTTAAAAAACGCAGAAATAAGTGTGTTTAATGCTGATAACTCTTTTGTCGAATTAACCTGCGACAAAAAAGGAAACATTAAACTCGGCCAATACCCTGTTAAGTTCGATTCAAAATCAAAATTCACACTGAATAAAATAAAAATTAATTTAAACAAATATAAAATAATTTTTAATGATGAAATTCAGGGCAAAAAAATTCTTCTTGACGGTAAATATTTTAACCTTGAGGATTTTGAAAAAGATAAAAGAGCTAAATTTTCCACGGAATCGAATTTCATTGTCGACGGCAAACCTTCCTCAATTAAAGCAGATTTGGATTTAAAATTACCTTTAAACAGTATAAATGAAGACCAGTTTCTAATAAATGCGGATATTAAAAATCTTGATTTATCAATATTTAAAATCTACGTCAGAGCTGTTTCAAAAAATAACTATAATGACCTGAAAGGTATTTTGAACTTTAATGCCGTAACTGAAATTACAAAAGACAAGCATAAAAATATTACAACAAAATTAACACTTGATAATTTCGGGCTTATGAAAAAAGATTTAGCCGGATCAACATACTGTAACGGACGATTTGAAGTAAACTCGACAGTTAACACCATTAAAAACGGCATACATATAGCAAATCTGACTTTAAAAGCCCCTAAAGTTGATTTAGCAGTTAATGGAAAAGTAACTAAACTGAATCAAAAATTTCCATATCTTGACCTTCAAACAACAATTAACAAATCCCGCTCGGAAAATATTATTACGCTTTTGCCGGGAGAAGAAAACCTGCTGCCTGATTTTAATTTCTATTTATTAAAAAAGCATGTGTTTTACAGTGACGTAATCGGCCACATCAACGTAAAAGGAATAGCAAATAACCCTGAATTATTCGGAAATGTTTTAATTACAGACGGATATTTGTCAGAAAGAATCCCGAACACCTCAAAAGGTGCCACCGTAAAACTTTCTATGGATAAACAGATTATGCATCTTGATGCAAATGTTCAAACCGACCCTTCTGAAGAAGTTAATGTAACAGGTGATTTTAAATTATTTACAAACCGTCGGTCGGATTTGCATATTACAAGTACAAAAAATATTAACCTCTCAAAAGTTTATAAAGTCATTATGCCTCTGCATAATATTATCAAATTTGAAATAGGCCCCGTACCATTAATGACAATAAGCGGTTACGGAAATATTGATTTAAGAGTTTCCGGTACAAAAATTGAGCCGCACGGCTGGGGTGAAATGAATTTTAAAAATGCAAATGCAGCATTTAATGACATACATAATCTCACTCTAAAAGGAATTAATGCTAAACTGACATTCGATGACAGGCTGGCAGCATTCAAAACCTCTAAAGCAGCACTTTACGGCTTACCTGTAACCGTAGAAGGAACAAGCTCACTTTCTGGAGATATGGATTTCACAGCTGCTACCAAAAACCAGAAAACCGAAAATCTTTTAAAAGTAATAAACACCTCTCCTGTTCTAGCTGAACTACAGGAAGTTGCAGAACCTGTAAAATCAATAAAAGGTCTTGCTGACCTTAACATAAATCTCACCGGACATATGAAACCCGGAATTGAACCTGTTTTCAACGAAAATCTTTTTGCAAAAGGGTCGGTTGATTTTCATAACAACACCGCCGAATTAAAAGATATTCCGACAGAATTCACAAAACTGTCGGGGAGAGTAAACTTTGTAAATCAGGACGCTGATTTTGATATGGTAACGTATATTGAAAATTCGAAGGTTCAATTTAAAGGTACGGTTAAAAACGAAAATATAAATGCTACAGCTTACTCGAATAAGTTTAATGCGGGAGATGTCCTTAGGATTACCTCCAGAATGTATCCTAATATCCCGTATATAAAAGATTCTGAATCTATAAATTCTTCTTTTACCGCATATTATCAGGCAAAAGCTGACAAAGAAATCCATTATGACAAAATTATAATGAAAGGTAAAATATACAATAATTTCGGCTCAGGCAACCCGATACTTGTCGGAAACGGAGAATTTAACCTGAAAAATAATCACCTTACCGTTACTCCGCTCAAAGGAATGTATAGAAATAATCCTTATACATTAAAAGTAGATGTAACTAACTTTTTAACGGATAATTTCCGTATAAACGGTAATGCGTCAATGAAAAATTTTAATCTGGAAGCCCTTAATGAATTAGGGCCTCTTGAAGAAATATTCCCGCAATACAAAGATAAGCTGAAAGAATTTGGGAGATTCAGCGGAAAAACAAATATTTCAGTTAGAATTACAGATAACAGACTCCGTGTCTTCTCACAATTAAATGACGTAAGCTTTATTTATCTTCCGAAACATCTAAGAATTAAAATAATGAATGGCCATTATCTCCTTAATAATGACACGCTATTCCTTAATAAAATTAATGCTTTTGCCGGCAGAATGCCTGTATTTATAAATGGAAAAGTCTCAGATGTATATAAAAATCCGGATGCCGATTTATATATTAATGCTAAACCTACACAGGAATTCTTTGACCAGTTCTTTAACAACAAAGCTGTTTATCCTATTAAATTAAAAGGAGATGTGAACTGTACAGCGCAAGTCAAAGGAACACAAAACAAACTGGGAACTAAAATTGATTTAAAACTTGATGAAAGTTCAAGCCTGTATTATATGGGTGCTACAATCGGCGATATGGTAAGTCCGGTTACAATTTATGCAGATACGGTCGTAACTCCAAACAGTATAAAAATAAACAATTTCAGATATGATAAAATTATCACCTCACTGAATAACAAACAAAATCCAAATACTCAGCTTACAGCAAGCGGTTATGTAGAAAAAATTGATGAAAATAACTTTAAGTTTAAAAATCTCCGCGTAACTACACATAATCCTACAGATGCCAAAATATTTAATATTATATTTAAAAAACCTTTAATGAAACAAGGCGTCTTTACGTCTGACTTACTAATAAACGGTACAACCGCCTCTCCGAAAATTCTCGGTCAGCTTGATGTAACCAGTATTGATATGCCATTCTTTGATGCAACAATAAAAGATATACATACCAATTTCAAAAAAGATTTAGTTACACTAAACTCGCGCGGAAGTGTTCTCAACAATAATATAACACTCAATGCTGTTATAAAAAATTCATTTCCTGACCCGATAGTATTCAAAGATATTAAACTTCACTTTATAGACCTTAACCTTAATAAAATTACAGGCTCACTGCAAGACTATGACGCCGATATATATAAACAACAAATAGCAACACCCTCTCAAATACAACCGCTCAACCCGTCTCAGATACGAATTGAAAAATCTGAAGTGACAGCAGATAACATATTATTAAAATCCCTTTCAGCTACGAATTTTAAAGCTAATGTAACTATGGGCAGCGACTCAATACTTAATGTCACCAACTACGGGTTTGATATGGCTCAAGGCTCAGTTAAAGGTACATTAAAATACAATTTGAATACTAATGATTTTACTATAAATTCTCACATTGCAGATGCAAATGCTCAAATAATTACAGAATCTCTTTTTGATTTAAAAGGACAGCTTTATGGAACAACAACAGGCGATATAACTCTTTCCTGCAATGGAAAATCTCAAAATTTATGTCTAAACACACTCTCAGGCCGCGGGGAGTTTAAAGTCGCTCACGGGAGAATGCCTAAGCTGGGTTCACTGGAATATCTACTTAAAGCGGCAAATCTTGCAAAAAGCGGAATTACAGGGCTGTCTATTAACAGCATAATAGATATCATTACTCCATTAAAAACAGGAGAGTTTGAAAGCATAAGCGGCAGCTATGAAGTTAAAGACGGTATAGCGCATGATATTAATGTGTATTCAAAAGGGAAAGACTTAAATCTGTTTCTAACAGGCTCTTACAACGTAACTAACTCTATTGCTGATATGGAAGTATACGGAACTCTCTCAAATAACATTACAAATGTTCTGGGACGCCTTAAAAATGCTTCTTTAAATACTCTTTTAAACATGATTCCATTATTAAACAATAATGAACTTTCACCGGAACTGGAAGCAGAATTACGCAAGATTCCGAATTATGAGACTAATAATAATATATTCAGAATCTTTGCCGTTGACATCGATGGCGACATCAACGGCATCAATTACGTAAAAAGTTTCAAGTGGGTAAAATAATTACCACGGATAATCCTTTTTAATTTCCCATCCGTCATGCATTATTAAAGCGGTGCAGTACAGATAATCGTAAGTCTTTCCGTCATGCAGACCGCAGAATCTTTTCAACGCCTCTCTTGTAAGACCGTATCCAGAAGGGACTATCTTCATTGAATTTACAGAATCAAACGAAAACATAAAAAAATCCCTTCCTAATATATTTGGTTTTGTTTTCCCGTTAATATCAACAAAAACTATAGGTAGAGAATATACCTCTGCATTTCCGTTATAACCAAACATAAGCGTTACACCATTAGATAATTCTATTAGATATAAACTCTCTGAATTTGATCTGTATAACCTTCCATCTTTTGAATAATAAGATAGGTATCCTAAATCTTTCAACCTACGTAATCCCGGGATTCCGGTATATTTCAAATAAGGTTTTAGATATGTTTCAACAAATTTTGCTGCCATATCTTTGCCTAAATTAGGATTGTCAGGGTCATTAGATGACTGGTAATTATCATTCACATCCCAATTTTTCATATCCCCAAAATCTGCCTGTGCCATATTTATTGCTTGATAAAGCTGGCTGTATGTCTGCTTTAATCTTGTTGCAACAACCTTCTTTTGATTTTGTTGAACTAACGTCGGCAAAGTCATTGCAGCCACAATTCCTATTATACCTAACGTTATCAACACTTCCGCTAGCGTAAATCCTTTCGCTGAGAGCTTTCTACGATGCCCCCCCCCCCGAAATCCGCTCTATAATTGACTTATACATAACTAATCCTCCTTATATTAATTATAACAAATTATTTTTAAAACCGCAAGATTACGGTACAGGGTCATAACCGCCTTCATGCCACGGATGACATTTTGAAATTCGTTTTATACCAAGCCAGCCGCCTTTCAAAACTCCGTATTTTTCAACCGCCTGACGTGTATATTCTGAACAAGTCGGAGTAAAACGACAGCTTGGCGGCGTATGTCTTGATACTGCCTGATAAATTTTAATTAAAAAAAGTACAATTTGTTTCATACTAACCTACCGGATAATTTTCACCTATTGTATCAACAGCCTCAACTTTAATATCCGTAATCAATTCGGAATAAGATATTACGACAATAGTCGGGATATGACGTTCAAGGAGCTGGTACAGAGGTAAACGAATTCTCGGAGAACAAAGGATAACAGGCTGCTGGCCGCATGCCTGCTGTGCCCGCACAATTGTTGTTGCAGCAGATTCAATTAATTCCTGAACCTGCATTGGATTCAAAAGGAACATTGTACCAAGCTCTGTTCTCTGGCAGCTGTCGTCAAGAATTTTCTCCCACTCGGGCGAAAGAGTCAAAGCATAGAGAACTTTATCATCTCCGACATTAGACAAGCATATTTGACGGCCAAGTGCCGCTCTTAAACGTTCAGAAAGAATATCCGGTTCTTTTGAAAATCTTGCGTAATCACACAGCCTTTCAAAAACAAAAATAATATCTTTAATAGAAACTTTTTCTCTGATTAAGTTAACAAATATTTTTCTCAAATCACTTGTAGAAATTATCGTCGGAACGAGGTCATTAACAAGAGTAGGGTCTTGAGAACGAACAAGTTCCATAAGTTTGAGAACGTCAGTTTTTGTCATAACTTCATCAACGTGTTTTCTTACGCATTCCTGAAGATGGGTTACGATAACATCGGTAGAGTCAACCGCCGTAACAGAACGCGTGGCTTTTGCATCATCAAAGTTAATCCAGTAAGCCTGAGTTTGATAAGTAGGGTCAATACCTATAATAGCGTCCTGCGGGACATCTTTTCTCACAGAATCCCACTGGTCGGCAATCACCATTAAACGACCCGGATAAACGTATCCGGTCGCAACAGTATTACCGCGGATTGAAATCATATATTCATTCGCATCAAGAGCTGATGAATCCATAATTCTTATGTTCGGCAAAATATAACCGAGTTCGTCCGTAACTCTCTGACGTAAAGCAGCAATCTTTGCAAGCAATTGACCTTCCTGATCAGGATCAGCAATTACAAGCAGATTAGACCCGACCTGCAAACTCAATACATCAACACCCAAACGCTCATACATTCTGTTCGGGTTAACAAGGTCTTGCATGTTCTGTCGAACACTTTCCAATTGCCCTAACTGAGACTGAACATCCGCATTAATAAGAACAGAGAATCCGGCAACTCCGAGTCCAATTCCAAATAAAAGGAAAGGAAGCCATGGAAGGCCTGTATAACCGGAGGTTAATGCCATAAACAACAGAAATCCCCCTGCAAAGAACAATGCATAAGGTTTACTCATAATCTGAGCCGTAACATCAGAACCTAATGAAGAACTTTGCGCCGATGAACGGGTCATAAAAATACCGGCAGCAATTGACATCAACAGAGAAGGAACCTGTGATGCCAGACCATCACCAATAGTAAGGATAGTGTATTTTGAAACAGCGTCTGCGAGCGGCATTTGATTCATAAGACATCCAACGCATAACCCGCCGATAATGTTAATCAATACAATAATAATACCTGCAATTGTATCCCCTTTTACAAACTTCATAGCACCATCCATAGAACCGAAAAGATTTGATTCTCTCTGCAAATCTTCACGCTTTTTGGTTGCTTCTTCAGGTGAAATTAAGCCCGCATTAAAATCCGCGTCAATCGTCATTTGTTTACCTGGCATAGCATCCAGAGCAAACCTTGCTGCAACTTCCGCAATACGTTCGGCACCCTTTGTAATTACCATAAACTGAACTACAGTGATAATTAAAAAGATTACGCCGCCGACAACCATATTACCGCCGGTAACGAATGTTCCGAATGCGTGAATTACCTCACCGGCCTCGCCTTTTGCAAGAATAAGTCTTGTAGAAGCAATTGATAATACAAGACGAAACATTGTACCGATAAGGATAATTGACGGAAAGGACGATAATTCCAATGTCTTTTGAACATACAACGCAAACATCAATAAAACAATTCCGAGTGTAATGTTTAAACAAATACAGAAGTTTATAACACAGTTAGGTAATTCGACAAGCAAAATCAACAGCAATGCCAGTACGAACAATGCCATAAATAATTCACTCATCGGATTTCCGCCGCCGCCACCGCCTTGTGCCATTAAACTTCTCTTAACGCCTCACTAATTACGGACAATTGAGTTTCAATCGTCGCATCTACCACTCCGTTGCCTGTCGTAACCATACAGCCGCCCTCTGAAATATTTTCGTCTGCAAGTACAACAACTTTTGTATCCATACCGGCAAGATTTAGAATCTCCGGAACAGACTGTTTTGTAATATCGACCTGTGTCGGATTTACCCTGAGTATAACTTTTGTTTCCTCTTTTGATAATCCTTTCATTACTTCTACAATTGTATTCATAAGTACCTGAGGTTCTTCTGATACTTCTTTTTTAATAATTTTCTTGGCAATATCAACACTTATTTCAAGAATCTCAGGTGCAATTTGTTCGTACACTTCCTGAGGAGCATTCATAAAAGCAGAAAGTGTGTCTTTAAGAACAGCGATATCGGCCTTTGCCTGTTCAAGACCGGCCTGATAACCTTCCTTAGAAGCAGATTCTCTTATAGTATCGGCTTCTTCTCTCGCTCTGGATATAAGATTTCTATCATCAACCCGCCTAAAACCGCGCCGTCTGTCTCCGCGGCGCCTTTCCTGCCTTTGCGAAAAATCAATATTATCCAGACTAAAAAGATCTATATCTTCGGGGTTTTCGATTTCTGCGGGCTGCGGTTCTTCTTGAGGGGGTTGGACAACAATATCGCCGGAAGTTTCTTCATCTTCCAATGAATCTGTACCAAAAATTTCCTCAGCCCCATCATTGTCTGTTTCCACAATTGGAGACTCAGGAGAAAGTTCCTCTTTCCCGCGTCTTAAAGTTTTCTTTTTAATAATCATGATTCAACAATATTATACACCATTCTCAAGGTGAGTGGCAATAACATCCGCAACCCTCGGCGGAAGTGCATAATATTCATCTTCAAGAGCATTAAATACAAATCTTCTGACTTTCTGTCTTTCCAATTGCAGAGCCAATTCCAGCTTATTTTTATCATAATTTTGCGCTGCTTCTTTAACACGTTCGATTAATTTATTTTTGTTAATTTCTGTTGCGCCCGGAAGATTTTCAGCAATTTCATCAAGACATTTCATGGTAAGGGTAGGATCAACTTTATCTTCCAATCCGTCAACATACATGTATTTAATAACGGTACCGGCCGTTTCCTGATCAAAACGTTCAAGGATTGATTGTACTTTGTCTTCATCGACGCGTTTTAAAAGCAGGGCAACAGTAACAAGTTTCAAAAGTTTAGGAGGAGCATAAGGACTTTTCTTTGGAGCAGAAACATCGCCACTTCTCTGAACGGCAGGAACGCCTCCATTAGGAGTTTGCGGCTGCGGCTGCGGAGCCGGAGGGGTTGGGGGTTGTTGTACAGCTTGCTGCGCGGCCTGCTGAGCTGCCTGAGCCTGTTCAATTTCACCACTTTCCTGCATTTGCTGCATCATCTGGTCAATATTTGACTGCTTTGAGGCTTTTTCCATTAGCTGTTCATCAATTTCGCCCTTAGTTTTCAATTCAGCGATTGAATCAAGGTATGTCTTTTTAACGTGGTGTTCAATAAGCTGCAAAATCTGATCTTGCGGCAATCCTTGCTTAAAGGTTTGCTTCGCAATTTCAAAAATGGTAAATGCAATTTTTTGCATTATGCCATCCCAGTGCATTTGCGGAATACCTGAACGAATAAGGTCTACTGATTTATGAAAAGACCATTCCGCGATAATCTGTGTTATCATAGCGGCCTGATCTGCATTAAAATTTGACTCGGTGTCGTTGTAAAGAGCTTCTCCGGCGAGAGTTGAGAAGTTCAAAAGGGTATTAGCCACATAAGCCTTTTGATTCTGGTCAAAATCAGGAGGCACAAGTTCTTGTGCCTGTTGTGTCAAATTTTGCGCGAACGCTTTATAATCAAATCCTTGTATTGCCATTTTTTCACCACTACTTACAACTAACGTCGTATGATTTATTATTTTATACTTTTCATGAAGCTATCCACACTTTGGCTGAGTCTTTCTACGAACCTTTTTCTATCCAGCTCTTAATTTTATCTGCGGCTTCTTCTCCGTCTGCATCTGAAAGATTTGCAGACATATTTTCAAGTGTTGAAAGCATTTCTTCCGGAGAACGGATTGCAATATATTCTCTGTTCTGCTGTTCAAGCAAACCTTCTGCAAGTTCTCTTTGTCTGTCTGACAATTGAGCAGCTCTCATGTTGACATCACTCAGTTCTCTGTCTTGTTCGGCTTCTTTTTGTCTCAAACGCTCAACTTCTATAGCATTAGCTTCCTGAATCTGGCGAACTTTATCAGAGACAGCCTTAAACACAACGATTAAACCCACTGCACTCAATGCAACTGCAAGCCACCAAGGATTTCCGCTTTCATCAGGTTTAGGAAGGTTAACAGGTCTGTCTGATGCAAGGTAAGGGTCTACAGAATCCGAGAATGCTATAGATACATTTTCAGGATTAACTTTAGGGCTTGCGGCTTTTGCAACAAGAGCTCTTAATTCTTCAACAGTTGTTTCCGCAGGGAGGGCACTTTTTTCCATTGTGACTGCTACAGAGATATCCTCAACCATACCCGGTTTTAAATATTCATTTAACTGGGTTTTGCTGACACCGTACTGAGTTTCTCTTGCTTGACGGGAGTAGCTTCTATCCTGACTGGAATCCATACCGCCGCCTGCAATTCCGTTTGGCAGATATACACTTACGGCATTTACGTTTTTATTACTATCACGTGTCTGGTCGCCTAATCCTTCAGTAAAGGATTGTTCATTTACAGAAGCTTTTCTTGTAGGGTCATAATCCGTGCTGTATTTTTCAGCAGGAGCCTGACGGAGGAAAGTGCTAACTGTTGCAACATAATTTCCTTTGCCTATAAGTCTATCTAACTGCAATTGGACTTTTTGCTGCATGTATTTATCATTTTCTTCTATACGTGCAAGCATTTCATCACTGGCATTCATAATACTGTGGTATACATTACCGTTTGTATCTGAAATAGAAATATTTTCTGCTTCAAGCCCGGAAACGCTTCCTAAAAGAAGGTTGGTAATAGCTTTTACTTTCAACTGGTCAAGCTTTGTACCGACAGGCACAACAAGCTGAACAGTAGCTGTAACCGGTTTTTGCATAGCAGTGAACATTGTCTGTTCAGGTATTGAAATAAAAACTGAAGCATTATCAACGCCGTCAATTCTTTTGATTAGCCTTGAAAGTTCACCGTTGATTGCTCTTGTGAGTCTTATTTTTTTATCTTCCTTAGTAGAAGTAAAGTCGCCTTTATCAAAAACTTCAAGCCCGACGTTTTGATCCATTAAGCCGCTTTGTACAATTGTCATAATTGCGCGGTCGCGTTGTTCCGTTGTACATTTCTTTTGACCTGTAGTACAGTCGCCTTTTTTTAAGTAAATGTTAGATTTCGTACCATCCAAACCGCGGCTTGCAGCAATCCCTTCTTTTGCCAATAATGACTGAATCTCAAGTGCCTTTCCTAGATTATCGGTTGTAAGAAGGTTTACATCTTCTTTAATCGGCTGTTCGCTTACAGATGTTCCGTTCTTGGAATTATTAGACGAACCGGCAACACCTATTGTCACAGCAAGTGCCAGAATTATTACGACTGCGCCTATAATTCCATATAGCAAAGGTTTATTTTGTAATAGTTTTTGAAAGTCCATTTCTTCCCCGGTCTGATTTGTTATGAATTACTACAATATATTCTACACCTGAATTTGCATAACTTTATCATACGCTTGAATGACTTTTCCGACTGCCTGTGTTGCAATATTAACACTTACCTCGGATTTAGCCATTGCAGTCATAACATCATGGATATCAATATTGGTATTTCCCGACATTACGTCTTTTAACAGGTTATCAGGAGCATTTAATTCCGTGTTAAAATTTTCCACGAGACCGGATAATACTGTTTTAAAGTCTCCTGTTGCAGGAGTTTCCATTCTATCCATACGTGCCGACGGCATTCCGTATACTCCTGAATCAAGTTTTGTATGTTGGATTCTGTCCGGTAAATTATAACTTGGATAAAAACTGCTCATTTTATTATCTTCCTCCTTTTTTATTCTATCGTATTTTACCTGAATTTTTACAGCGGTATGCACAAAAATCATCCGTTTATACGAGGAAATCAGATAAAAAAGTACATATCTTACCTACGATATGTACTTAATGATTATTTATAAAAAGTCACATGAAACTAGTTTACGGCACAAATTCCCCACATCCCGCTTCCGTTACGGGACGAGTAGATGTATTTTGTATAAGAAGAATAGAATCCGCGAGAGGAAGCATTATACTGAGTATTATTATCTGCTGCCCATATCAGGAAGCTTGGTTCAGGCAGTCCTAAAGAAGATGCCGTATCAGGGACATAAGTAAGGCCATCAACATCTTTTGTCGGGCCTATAACAGGATTTCCACTGTATAATACTGACGCGATATTAGCTAAATCCGCTAGTGTAGGCATTTTATTTGTTCCTCCGCATTGTTTTGCAGCACCGGCCCAGTAATCGTTGTTATAATTACATGAACTAATTGACAAACTTCCTTTCAAACTTTCACATTCCTGCTTATTTATTGATACAGGATGGAATGGGCAAGTCCACTTTTTACCGCCTGCTTCAAAGTATCCGACCTCCTTACAATTTTTTACCAGTTCCTCAAATCGGACATTGTCTTCCCAGTCTGAATTTGTTATTGAAAAGTGGAAGGCTGTCTGACTTGCTTTATAACGATCCTTATTACCGGATTTTACTGGAATAACACTTAAATCATAACTCCCGCCCGTCAGTGAGCACAATCTCGCATAATCTGAACTTGCTGTCATT
>ERZ779843.1968-NODE-1968-length-21348-cov-5.099798_pt1 | contig 21348 bp, 17 predicted proteins | sample MGYA00511560_ERZ779843 | MGnify/ENA primary metagenome ERZ779843 (study PRJEB29588, sample SAMEA2158062) | human gut metagenome | biome: human gut; feature: human-associated habitat; material: faeces | place: Denmark | collected 2008/2010 ... | reverse complement strand
CCAGCCACGGCGGTTGGGCGCGGCCCGCTTGCCGCCTTTCTTTTTTTCTTCCATGTGTTTTCCCCCTCTTTTCTGCTCATAGACTACCACCGGCGGCGCTGCCTTTGGTGAACAAAGTCTGAATTTGCCGCAAAAAGGGGAGGGGACGGCTCAGGTTTCCTGCGCCAGCATCCGCAGGGCGAACAGGGTGTGGAGCGCCGCGCCGGTGGGGAGAACGTCCTCGTTGAACACCACCGCCTCGTTGTGCATGGGCTTGCCGTAGCGAGGGTCCTCCTGCGGCGTTCCGGCACCTAACAGCAGATAGGCGCAGGGCAGCGCATAGGTGAAGGAGGCGAAGTCCTCGGAGCCCATGCCCCCCTGATCCAAACGGTACACCTTTTCCTTGCCCGCCAGCTCCTCCGCCCAGCCCGCGACCTGCTCCATCAGGGCGGGATCGTTTACCAGCGGCGGCGCGGAGGCGATCTCCTCCAAATGGGCGCTGCCTCGGAAGGCCGCCGCCGTGTTCTCCGCGATGACCCGGATGCGCTCCATGATCCGGGCGCTGAGCTCCCGGTCAAAGGTGCGGATGGTGCCCTCCAGCACGGCCTCCTCCGGGATGATATTGGGGGCCTGTCCCCCCTGGAACCGGCCCACCGTCACCACGGCAGGCTTCTTCGCGGAGATCTCCCGTGCGGTCAGCTCCTGCAGGGAGAGGTAGATGTGGGCGGCGATGTTGATGGGGTCCACGCCGGTCTCCGGCATGGCCCCGTGGCAGCCGGTGCCCCGGACGGAGACCCGGAACAGGGTGCAGCCCGCCATGAATGTCCCCCGGCCGCAGAGCACCATGCCGGAGGGGGTGCCGGAGTTGACGTGGAGAGCCAGCGCCGCTTTGGGCGTCGGCGCATCCTTCAGGACTCCGGCCGCCAGCATGGACTTGGCCCCGGTGAAGCCCTCCTCATCCGGCTGGAACACCAGCCGCACCGTGCCCTTCAAGTCCGCCTGATGCCGCTTGAGTAAAGCGGCGGCGCTTAACAGCATGGCGGCGTGCATATCGTGGCCGCAGGCGTGCATGGCGCCGTTTTCCGACTGAAAATCCAGCCCCGTGGCCTCCCGGACCCGGAGAGCGTCCATATCCGCCCGGAGCAGCACGCACCGGCCGGTGTCCTCACCAGTGATGTCCGCCACCACGCCCCCGGCCAGCGGGCGGGGAGCGTATCCCAGCGCCGTCAGCCGTTCCGTCACGTAGGCGGCGGTGCGGGGCAGGGAGGGACCCACCTCCGGGTCTCGGTGCAGGGTTCGGCGATCCGTCAGAAGCTGGGGCTTCAGGGCTTCCGCCTCTGCCAGCAGAGCTTTGGTATCCATGGTCATAGCACGTCATCCTTCCTTTGAACTGCGCCGTTTCCGGCAAGCTTATAATACGGTTATTATACCGCAGGGCGATGCATTGTCAAACACCGCCGGAGAAAAAACGGAGCTGCGCCAAGTATCTTTCTTATTTTCCTGATAGGACTTCGGCGAGAAAAGTGAGTACGAACTGTCTTGGTAGCCGCTGGCGGCGCTGGACTGAGCGGCAGAGGCACTTGCCGCAAAGGGCAGAGCTTGGGCGTGCAGATCAGCCAGTTCTGGTGATACAGGCCAACCAAGCTGTGAAGTAAGCGGGACAAAGTGTTTAAATTTTTGCCGGGCAGAAATTGAGACTTGGAAAAATTGATTAATAAAAGGCGCACACCTCTTCCAAAGCAGTTTGGGAGGGGTTAGCCTTTTTCCTTACAGGAGGCTGTGATCCCGGGACTGAAATTCGGACAGGATTACTACGATGATCTGCTGGCGAAATACACCCACAAGAAGGAGCTGTTCCTCAAGGGACTGGATGATCTGCACATCATCCACAACGATCCGGAGGGGGCGTATTATGTCCTGCTGGACATTTCCGAATTCGGCTATGACAGCGATCTGAAATTCTGCGAGGATCTGGCCCGGCTGGTAGGCGTCGGAGCAGTGTCCGGCTCCAGCTTCTTCCGGGAGCCGGTGAATCATCTGATCCGCTTCCACTTTGCCAAGAAGGACGAGACGCTTCTGAATGCCCTGAACCGACTGGAAAGTCTTCGGGCAAAAATCCCCTCCCGCAAAAGGAACTGAAAGAGACCGCTCTCAAGCGGGAAGCCTCACAAGAGCAGGGCGTATCTGTCAGCCGTGCTGCGAGAAATCCACGCTGCCCGAGATTGCAGAGATATTACCCCGGCGTGGTATTTCTGCCGTCCATGACCGTGGGGGCCACGGACGCCCACCACTATGAGCAGATCTGCGACACCTGCCTGCGGTGCAGCCCCTTCATGGCGGAGCCGCAGGAAGCGGCCACCGGCGTCCACGGGACCAACGAGCGCATCCCGGTGCGAGCCTATTTGCAGGGCATTCGGGACCTCATCGACCTAATGGAGCACGTGAACCTATCCTGCTAATGTGCTAAGGCGCGTATGTGCATCCGAGACCGCACTTCAGAAATTGAACGAGTGAAAAAGCTGCCGGGGAGTTAATCTCCCCGGCGGCTTTTTTGCGGTCAGTAGAAGGTTGGATTCTCACAGAAAAATGCCCGAAGGAGATGTTCCTTCGGGCATTGCGTGTATTCGGCAGAAATCAGCTGCTTTTTCCCAGATACGCTTCCTTCACCCGGCTGTCCGCCAGCAGCTCCGCGCCGGTGCCGGACATGGTGATGGTGCCGGTCTCCAGCACATAGGCGAGGTCCGCGATCTTCAACGCCATGTTGGCGTTCTGTTCCACCAGCAGCACCGTGACGCCCTGCCGGTTGATCTCCCGGATGATGGAGAAGATGTCCTGCACCACCAGCGGGGCCAGGCCCAGAGACGGTTCATCCAGCATCATCAGCTTGGGGCGGGACATGAGGGCACGGCCCACGGCCAGCATCTGCTGCTCGCCGCCGGAGAGGGTGCCCGCCAGCTGCCAGCTCCGCTCTTCCAGACGGGGAAATAGGCTGTACACCCACTGGATGTCTTTTTCAATCTCTGCCTTGTCCCGGCGCAGATAGGCCCCGATCTTCAGATTTTCCAGCACCGTCATATCCGGGAAGACCCGGCGGCCCTCCGGACTCATGGCGATGCCGGTGGAGATGATCTTGTCGATGGACTTGCCCAGCAGCTCCTGCCCGTCCCACTGGACGGAGCCGCCGGAGGCCTTTACCAGTCCGGTGATGGTCCGCAGGGTGGTAGATTTGCCCGCGCCGTTGGCGCCGATCAGCGTCACGATCTTGCCGTCCGGCACTTCCAGAGAAATGCCCCGGAGGGCCTGAATGCCGCCGTAGTGGACCTGGAGGTTTTCAATTTTAAGCATCGTCCGCCACCCCCAGATACGCGTCGATGACGCGCTGATTTTTTTGGATCTCCGCCGGTGTGCCGTGGGCGATCAGCTTGCCGAAATCCAGCACATAGATGCGGTCGGAAATGCCCATGACCAGATTCATGTGGTGCTCGATGAGGAGGATCGTGATCTTGAATTTTTCCCGGATCTCCCCGATAAAGGCTGTCAGCTCCTCCGTTTCCTGAGGGTTCATGCCGGCGGCCGGCTCATCCAGAAGCAGAAGCTTTGGCTCCGCCGCCAGCGCCCGGGCGATCTCCAGCCGCCGCTGCTTGCCGTAGGGCAGGCTGGTGGCCAACTCATTTTTCACATCGGCCAACCCTACGATCTCCAGCAGCTCCTCCACCTGCGCTCGCTGGGCCGCCTCCTCCTTCCGGTTCAGCCGGAACGCGGCGGAAAACACGCTGCTGGTGGAGCGGCAATGCTTGGCGATGAGCACATTGTCGAACACCGTCTGGGTCTTCCACAAACGGATGTTCTGAAAGGTCCGGGCCATGCCCGCCCGGGTGATCTTGTCCGGGGTAGGGGAGAGGGCCTCCGTGAAAAGTCCATCGCACTGGCCCTTGTACTGCTTTTTCATTTTGCCCTGGGGGTGGTTTTCGATGATCTTTGCCCCATCGAACCACACCGCGCCGTTGGTGGGCTGGTACACGCCGGTGATGACATTGAAGGCGGTGGTCTTTCCCGCGCCGTTGGGTCCGATGAGGGCCACAATCTCTCCCTCGTTGACCTCCAGCTCCAGATCGTCCACAGCCACAACGCCGCCGAACTGCATGGTGATGTGATCCAGTCTCAAAAGCTGCTCACTCATGGCTGTACCGCCTCCTTCTTCGCTTTTTTCTGCCGCTTTTTCAGGAGATCCGGCAGCTCTTTATCTCCCATGATGCCCTTTCGGAAGAACAGCACCACCACCATGATGATGACGGAGAACACCACCATCCGGAAGCCGGTGCGCAGGAAGGGGACCTTGAAGCTGCCGATGTAGGTCTCGGCGTCCAGAAACCGCAGCCACCATTCACTGGCCGCCACATACAGAAATGCCGCGATGCAGCTGCCGGAGATGGAGCCGATACCGCCGATGACCACGATCAGCAGGATCTCGTAGGTCATGGCCGTGGTGAACACCTTGGCCTGCGCCTGATTGGCGAACATGGCGAACAGGCTGCCGCCCACCCCAGCGAAAAACGAGCTGATGCAGAAGGCCAGCCGCTTGTGGCGGGCCAGATTGATGCCCATGGCCTCTGCCGCCACCTCATCATCCCGGATGGCCTTAAAGGCCCGGCCGTAGGTGGAGTTGATCAGCAGTACGATCACCGCCACGCACACCCCCGCCAGCAGAAACGGTACGAAGGTGGACAGCCGCAGGATCACCTTGCCGTCGGCATTCTGGATATTGAAGCTGGAGAAGGTGGGGAAGTTCTTCAAGGCGTTGGCGCCGTTGGTCACAGGGCCGAGGGGGTCCCACTGGAAAATGGCCCGGATGATCTCCGCGAAGCCCAGAGTGGCAATGGCCAGATAGTCGGATTTCAGACGCAGCACCGGCAGGCCGATGAGCCACGCCACCGCTGCCGCCACGCAGCCGCCCAGAAACAGGGCCAGCAGAACGCCCAGCACCAGCCCCACAGCCCCGCCGCCGAACAGCTCCGGCAGGGAGAACTTCACGGCGGAGCCGTTATAGAGATAGTACACCGCTTCCCGGTCCGCCGTGGGAATGGTGAGAATGGCATAGGTGTAAGCGCCCAGCAGCATGAAGCCCGCCTGTCCCAGAGAAAACAGGCCGGTGAAGCCGTTGAGCAGGTTCATGGACACCGCCACCAGCGCGTATACCGCGCCCTTTTTCAGAACGGTGAACAGCATACCCGTGGGCTTCATGGTGTTTTCCAGCAGGATGACCAGCGCCAACAGTGCCAGCGCGCAGAGCAGGGCGATCACCGTGCCCCGTTTGCTTTTCTTTTCGTTCAGCACAGTCGATCCCCCCTTACACTTTGTCCGTGACTTTTTCGCCGAACAGACCCGTGGGCTTCACGCAAAGCACCACGATCAGGATGGCGAAGGTAAAGGCATCGGAAAAGACGCTCCAATCGGAGCCCTTGATGACGCTCTCGCAGATACCGATGAGAAACGCCCCTACCACAGCGCCGGGAATGGAGCCGATACCGCCGAATACCGCCGCTACGAAGGCCCGCAGTCCCGGCAGGGAGCCGGACAGGGGGACGATGGACTGGTAGTTGGTGAAGTACAGCAGGGAGCCGATGGCCGCCAGCAGAGAGCCGATGATGAAGGTCACGGAGATCACGCTGTTGATCCGGATGCCCATGAGCTGCGCGGTTTCAAAATCCCGGGATACCGCCCGCATGGCCATGCCGATCCGGGTGTGGTTGATGAGCTGGGTCAGGGCCGCCACCAGAAGCACCACCAGCACCGGCGTGACCACCGTCACATACTTGGTGGATACCCCCGCGATGGTCAGCTGGTTGGACAGACCGGGCAGGGCGGGGTACATCTGGGGCAGGCCGCCGGTGACGTAGGTCGCCAGATTTTGCAGCAGATAGCTGACACCGATGGCGGAGATCATCACCGACATCCGGGGGGCTGTCCGCAGAGGCTTGTAGGCCGCCCGCTCGATGATGAAGCCCAGCAGCACCGTCAGAATGATCATCAGGGGAATGGCCGCGGCCAGCGGCAGGCTGGCACTGAGGTAGACCATCATCAGACCGGCTACCATGAATACATCGCCGTGAGCGAAGTTGATCAGCCGCAGGATGCCGTAGACCATGGTGTAGCCGATGGCGATGAGGGCGTACTGCCCGCCCAGCGATATGCCGGAGAGCAGAATGGAGATGCCGTATTGCACGGGGATCCCTCCCTTTTCTTTCAAGTTTTACGCGGAAGGCACGCGGCGGAGCCGTCTTGAAAAAAGCCGCAGAGCGGCTGCTTTCGGGGCGGTCCCGGCCTTGGGGTGCTTTCACGCGAACCGTCTGTAAACGGTAAGACCGCCTGGCGGGGGAGTCCCCGCCAGGCAGGTCGGCAGGATCGGATCAACCGGCTTTCTGCATCGTTTCCAGAGCCCAGGCGTTGTTGGCGGTGTCAGCCACCTTGATGTAGGCAGTGTCGCGGATAGCGTCGCCGATGTCGTCAAAGGCGATGTCGCCGGTGACGCCGGTGTAGGTCACACCGGGCAGCGCGGCCTTTACAGCGGCGGGATCGGTGGAGCCGGCGGCCTTCAGAGCCTCCAGCGCCACATAGTAGGCGTCATAGCCCATGGCGGTGACGGCCGCGATGGTGTCATTGCCGCCGTTGTTGGTCATGGCGGTGGCATCCTCGTTCAGCCAGGCCTTGATGCCCTCGTCGAATTCGGGAGAGCCGCCCTCCTGATAGAAGGTGGAGACATACAGCTTCACGTCAGAGTCGGAAGCGGCTTCCAGAACCATGTTGCTGTCCAGCGTATCGGAGCCCAGAATGGGGATCTCCAGACCCGTGGAAGCGGCCAGCTTCACGATCTGAGTGGAATAGGAGATGGACACGGGGCAGAAGATGACTTCCGCGCCGGAGGAGACAGCCTTCGACAGGTAGGTGCTGAAATCGGAGGTGTTGGTGGGGAAGGAGTCGGTGATGACCTCGCCGTCAAAGGCGTCGGTGAAGTACTTGATCAGGCCCTGATCGTACTCGTTGCCCAGCTCGCCCAGGCAATAGGCCTTCTTGGCGGAGAACTTCTCCTGCGCGAAGTTGGCCAGAACGGTGCCCTGGAAGGGGTCCAGGAAGCAGATGCGGAAATAGTAGTCATTGCCCGCAGTGACGCCGGGGTTGGTGCAGGTCACGCCGATGGCGGCCAGACCCGCTTCACCGAAGATGGGGCCGCCGGCCATGGCGCAGCTGGAGCCGTAAGTACCCAGCACCAGAGAAACGTCCTTGCTCACCAGCTCAGAAGCGGCGGTAGGAGCCTTGGCGGAATCGGAGCCGTTATCGGCATAGACCAGCTCCACCTTGTAGGTCTCGCCGCCGATGTCCACGGTGGGGGTCATGTGGTTGGCGTACTGCATACCCAGCATCTCCTGCTTGCCGCCGGCGCCGGAGTCACCGGTAGCAGGCTCAAATACGCCGATCTTTACGACTTTTTCACCGGAAGCGGCGTCAGAACTGCTCTGGCTGTCGCTGCTGGCATCGCTGGAGCTGTCAGCGCCGCAGGCCGCCAGACTCATGGACATAGCCAGCGCCAGCATGATGGAAACAAACTTCTTCATTCAATTCATCCTCCTTGCGAGATCCGGACCGCTCAAAGCGTCCGTCTCTTGTAGATGGATGTATTTCATGCAGATACAATACCGCCCGCAAGAGAAAATCCGCACAAAATTTTTCCTGCGGTTTTCGCAGGCTTTTCACCAAATGACCATACAGTGTAATCAAATGTGTTTGATGCACGGATAAATTGACTGATTTCAGAAAATACAGCTTTTTTCGCTGTCCGTCAGAAACGGACAGTGCCTCTGGTAATTTTGACTAAAAAAATTTGAGTTTCTTGGACGAAACGTAAAAGCAAAGGGCGGCCAGCAGTGTTTCTGGCCATGAAAAAGGGGCGGCAGATGCCGCCCCTTGCGTTTGAGCTCTTTTGCATGTCTGAAACCCCGCAATATGGAAACGGTAAGTGCCCTCGTATCTGCCGCCTGCGAAGCAGAGCCCTTAATCACGGCTGTGGCTGATGGACGATGCCCACAAACAAGGGCAGGCCGTCAGTCCCGGTGATGGCGAACACGAAGGGACGGTTCAGAACGAAGTCCACTTCCTCCTCCGGCGGGGCGGCTGCGCCGCACGTCATCATGACGGTATAGGCCGCGGCGGTGACGCCTTCCTCGTCAACGGTCACGCGGGCGGCGTGTTTGGCCTGGGAGAGATAAGCCGCCGTATCGTCGGTCATAGGGGAAAAGTCCGAGACCGCCGGATCAAAGACGTCCGTGATGCCCAGAGCCTTCAGGCTGTCGGCCAGATCCAGGTCCGACGCCGTGTCGAACTTCGGCAGAGCGAGGTTGACGATAAGGTATTTGCTCTCCGCGCTCTCGCCGCCGCTGAGAAGGAAGTCCATAGCCATTTCATCGGCCAGCAGCGCCTCCGGCGTAACGCCCTCGTCCGGCAGCAGGAACCACATGGCACCGCTGCCCTCCAACCGCTTGGAAACCGCGGAGAAGCGGTCGCTCCAGTAATAGGTGTTCGTCCCGCACTGACGCATGAAGTCACAGGTCATGTCTCCGCTGTCGGCGTGGAAGGTATCCGGCACGGTGTTGGCTTCGGAGAACTCGCCGCTCCACTTGGCCCGGAAATAGATGGTGGACGCAAGGGCGAGGATCGTTTCCTTGTCCATTGTCAGACCGGAGGCTTGCTCCTTCAAAAGCCCGCCGGTCTGCTGGCCGATCCAGTCCTGAAGCGCCTTGTCAAAAGCGGCGGAGCCCATTTCACCCCGGAAGGACGAGGCATAATAGTACTTTGCCAGCGCGTCCATGGTTTCCTGCTTGAAGCTGATTTTGTCGCTGAGCCACAGGGAGTTGGCCAGAATACTGGTCACTGCGCCGTCATCGCAGTAGTTGGCGTTCCAGACAGCGGCGGCCTCAGCCCGGAGAGCGTTCACATCGCCGCTGCCCAGCAGGGCGAGGATCTGCTCCCGGCTCTCGCTGTCTGTCACCTCTGCCAGCATAGCGAGGGCCATGTAGAGATTGATGGGGGAGCAGACCTTGTTCTCTCCGCTGTTGCCGGTGAGCAGCTGGGGGATGACGGCGCGGAGGTAGCCGTCCAGCACGTCCGTATAGCCCTCCGGCTGATCCGTCTGCTTTCTGCGGTCTGCCTGCCATGCGTCATAAACCTGATTGAAACCGTCGCTGTCAAAGTCTCCGTTGGGTCTGCTGAACTTGGTCTCGTCCGGGTACGGCGCCATCTGGGGATACTGCGGGGCAGCCAGCTGGTATTTGCTGACGGTTTGGGCCTTGGGCTGCGCGCAGGCGGTCAGGGAAATCAGACTGACCGCGGCAAGGAGAAGAGCGAAGATCCGTTTCATGAGAAGCACCTCCATCTGAAAAAATGAAAACGACCGTCTATATCAATATAGACGGTCGTTTTTCAAAAAAGTTTCACAAAATGTCAATTTTCGTACCGGGTCCAGTCGGGATCCTTGGTCAGTCTGGTCCAGGTCTCGTAGTTGCCGGCCTTGTGCTCAAAGTCGTGAGAGTTGGTGGCCTCCTGAACGGTCAGGTAGAACCAGTCGCCGGGGTTGCAGTCCGGCCAGACGTTCATGCCGGGCAGCAGGTCGCTTTCATCCTCGGGGATGCGGTTCAGCACCCGGTTGATCATGGTCATGGCCTGCGCGCGGGTGATGTAGGTGTCGGGACGGAAGGTGCCGTCCTCGAAGCCCTTGATCCAGCCCAGCTCCGCGGCCCGCTGGATGTACTTCTCCGCCCAGTGGCCCTTGATATCCGTGAAGCTCTGCGTGCCGCTGCTCTTTCCGGTGTCGAACCGGGCGCAGATGGCGGCGAACTGAGCGCGGGTGATGGGCGCCTTGGGATCGAAGGTCGTGGTGCTGCGGCCCTGCACGATGCCCAGACCGGTCATGGTGGAGATGGCGGTGTTGGCCCAGTAATCGTCCGGCACGTCGGTGTAGGTGTTGCTGGTGAGCAGATTGCCGTCACGGACGGAATCCTTCAGCAGACGGAAGAAAATGGTGGTGGTCTCCGCGCGGGAGATCAGACCGTAGGGCCGGACATTGCCGTCCATGTAGCCGATGACATAGGCGAAGTGGTCGCTGTCATTCAGCAAATCGGGGGTGGTGCCGCGGTAGTTCCGCACGGTGTCCGCGTATTTGACGGCGGTGCTGAGGCTGTCGGAGAAGTCCATGTCGCTGATCTCGTACTCCGCCCGGTCCAGAACGTAGCCCTCGGGAGCGGAGACCTCAGCGTAGTACCAGATGCCGTCATAGGACTTCTTGTTGTCCACGCTGAACAGGGCGATGCCGTTTTTGTTGCTCTGCTGTGTGGTCCTGACCACTCTGCGGTTGACGATCCGGTCGTTCTTGTCCAGCTGATACAGCTCGAACTTCGCGCCGTTCAGGGCGTGGCCGTCCTGCGCGTCGATCTTCTGAATGGCGAAGTAATACTTGTCGTCATCGTCATCGTGACTGCTGTTTTGGCTCCAAGTGGCCGTGTAAGTGGCATCGCCGGTCACGGTTTTCGCAACAGCGGGGGTCCAGCCATTGAAGGTATAACCGCTGCGGGTGGGCGTGCCGTTAAAAGCAGGCGTCGCAACACCGCTCTTAAGGCCAGAATACACCTGGTCTTTAAATGCGCTGCCGTTCGCACCGTCAGTATAGGTCACGGTGTAGGTGGGCACGGCAAGCTTTAGCTTGGCGGTATTTTTGGCGGGGGCTTCCTTGCTCTTGCCTTCAAGCTTGAGCGCCTGCATAGAAATCATGATCGTACCGTCGATGTAGCCCTCGGAAATGATGTCCAGTGCCGTGTTACTGTTCAGCTTGCCCTGCGCGTCAGCGGTCAGGGACAGCGAGACGCCGGAGAGCGTGATCATGGGGTTTTTGGTATCGACGCCCTCATCGCCCTCAACCTTGATCACGCAGGGGATCGTCCAATAACCGGTGGTATTGTTATAGGTCGGCTTGTTATTCGGATCAAGCTTAAACCAGCCGCTTTTAAGGGTGATGCCGTCCAGCGTAGCCGGGTTTTCCAGCTTGTCACTGAACTTGACATACAGGTTCACCTTGCTGCCGGCGAATATGCCGATGGAATTGTTCTTTATGAAATCCCAGAGAGAAGTTGCCCCGACAGATGTCATAGCCCTCTGGATGTTAGAAACGGTGTCTGCATGCTCGGGGTTAGCACCAAATTTCAGGCTCTGCATATCCAGCGTTGCCTGATAGGAGATCTTGGCGTCCTTTTTGACAATGTGCGCGGTGGAATCGGAATCGTTACCGTGCTCAGGATCGCCATTGACGCTGTGCTTAATGGTAATGTCATCGTCGATCAGATCCGCGGTGGGCTGTGCCAGAGGCGTCCACTTAGCATAGAGGACCGTATCTTCAGCTACAGCAACCTTTTCCTTAGCCTCGTTCACGCACTTCGGCTCCCTATACCAGCCTCCGAAGACATAGTCCTACAGCGTGGGATCATCTGTGCTCACCGGGGCGTTCCAGTTCGGCAGGTAATACGCAGAATCGGGGACCGTAACATCTGCCGTTACACCGGCGGGCCGATTGGCGTCATAGGACAGCTTATAGACATTGACCTGACCGTCCAGGTGCCAGACGTGTGTGCCAAAGGGTGCTTCGCTCTCGTAACCGGCCGCGTCGTTATCTTGTTTCAGGTCCACCCATTCGCTGATCCAATCGAGGTTAAAGTCCTTATTACTGTCGTGCTTCACGAAATTACTGCTTGTCTTGACCTCGGCGCCCAGAATGTTCTTCTTCTCTGGGGTCACGGTAGTTGCCGTTACCAGCTTGCCCAGCGTTGCCCAACTGCTACCGTTAGCATTGTATGTCACGCCACTTTCAACTTTGACCAGTTCGTTCTTAGTGTTGACCGTCTTAAAATAGACATATACAGGAGTGGTCGGGAGGGAAGAATCTTTACTGTAGTGGTACCCGCAATCCTCGCAGGTGTATGTAGTAATCGTTCCGGTGGTTACGGCTTCAAAATTACACTTAACCGGCGTGTCCTTTTCACCGCAGCCAGAACGCTGACAGACTTGCTGGTGCTTACTGGCAGCCTCCTCCATGCCTTCGACATGTTTCCATTTCCAGTCGTGGTTAAGAGGACCTGTATACTCGCGCATTTCTGTTTTAGTACAGTAGGCGCACTGGTACACGGTATAGCCCTGCTCCGTGCAGGTGGGGGGAACTTTCTTAACGAACTGGTCGAACTGATGGTGCTCACTGGCTTCGGTGTGCTCCTTGTTGTAGCAGAAGTTGACACCGCCCTCATTAACAAGGGGAATCTTGTCAAACAGCCCACTTTTATTCTCGTACGAATAATACCATTCCCCCGCATCACGGTCATACCAGACGTCTTTAATCTTCCTTTCAGTGCTTTCCGACGTTTTGGGAATCACGACCGCATAGGAAAAATCATAGACAGTTGTGGAATTATCCGCGTTCGTAACCGTCAGGAAGCGGTATTTCTCCATTGCCGGTGCCAACTTGTGGTTCTCAATAACATACTTTTTCGGTAAAGCATTGTTCTTTACGAATTCATAGCCATTGAGCTTGATGTTTTCTCCGTCCCATTTGGAAAAAATACCGCCGTTGCCAAAATACTTATCGATATAAATATAGTTATCCTTCGGCGTGTAGGTCACGGTAATGACGGAGTCCTTCGCACCGCCAGTTACTCTAAGCTTTCTTGTCAAATCAGTGGAACCGGTAACTTCGTATATGGCATCACCATCCACACTGATTGTATAGTTATAATTAGGCTGGACAATTTCAAAATCTTCGTGATCCTGATACTTGACCTGTTTTTCAATTGGACCTTTGGTTTTTCCGCTTTCATCAGCGAATACATATTTGACCGTGACCGTGTGGCCCGCCGTGCTGCGGGTGTAGAGGTTCAGGGATGCTTTTGTAGTAAATCCAAAAGTAAAATGCCCTGTTCCTTTAACATAAGAGCCTCCCTCAGAATCAGCTTTGTAAACTTCTGTTCCTGATGCAGGATGTACATCTACCCATAAATGCTTCGCAGTTTCTGTTTTTTCCCATTGCAAACCTTCATTTTCATGAAAAACTTTCACAGAGAGGGTATAGTCAAGCGGTGTTAACCCGCCCCATTCAATAGTAGGCTCATGTTCCGCCGCGGCGGCGGCCGAAACGGGCAGCAGGGAGAACATCATGACAAGAGACAAGAGCCATGCGCACAGCCGTTTGCATTTCATAAATTTATACCTTCTTTCCACGCGATTTCTTTTGAGTCCCGCCCGGGACCCGGGTTCAGGGGGATGCGATGGGGTTCAGGGACGTTTGCTGATTTACTTGATAGGCGTTCACCGCTTTCCACCGGATATGGATCATATTTACAACTGCGGTAAAACCCCGCAGAAGCTACGGGGAAATTATAGCATAAAGCCGGTTTGCCTGCAAGGGTTAGCTTAGTCAAAACGACAATTTTTTTCGCGATTGCAACAGGTCTGAAACGGGCGGCGCCGTCATGGTCAGGTCGCTCATGACATAGATCGTTGAGCCGTCCTCTGCCTCTGTGACCGCTTTGACCAGCGTGGCGTAGGGCTTGTCCGCCGAGCCGTCACCGGTCCCATCATTGCCGCTGCTGCTGACATAGACCGCCGTGCCCCCGTCGGCATAGGCCGCTGCCGGAAGGAGTGTGAGACACAGCACAAGTGCCATCAGGGTTGACGAAATCCTTCGTTTCATAAGTTTCTTTCCTCCCTTAAATGTAGGAATATAGAAGAAGTTCAGCCATGGGTTTGTCCCGGCTGAATTTATACCGCGGCGGTGCTGCCGCCCTTGAAGCGGAAGTGAATTGTTTGGCAGTGATGGCCAAAATCCGTCAAAATGCAAAATAAATGCGGGGGTGGGGACTGGCTATTTGTGTATTTTACCATACGCGAACATGAAAAACAAGGTGTTTGCAGAGTTGACAGACAGAGTTTACGCTAAGTGAGCGTTAAGAAATTGATGATCCGCTGCGGAACCGGGGGGGTGCCTCCTTACCTATATAGGATACGGGCTGAAAGAGGAAAAAAACAAGCGAACGCGCTCGAATGACCATGCCAGATTTTCAGCACAAACCGTGCCAAAATTGTTGGCTCGTGCGGATAGCTGTCATATAATGGAGAAAAAAGCGGAGAGATCACCATGTTTGCCGAACGATTTGACGCACTGATGAATATTGCGGAACTTTCCAACAGCCAGCTGGGACGGGAGATCAGCATGGATCCCTCCCGCATCGGACGGCTGCGCTCCGGTGCACGGCCTCTGCCGAAGCACCACGAGTTTCTGCCCGGGATGAGCGCATATCTGGCAGCGCACCTACCTTGCGGGAATGATCCGGGGAAAAACCGTACAGCGGGGCAGAACTGTCCGATTCCATAATAGATAAAACCCCCGGATACCTTGCTCCCCTGACAGGGAGGATAAGGTATCCGGGGGTTTTATTCCTGAGCTTGCGGGCTCTGCATGGCAGTCAGTTCTCTTTTCTGCCTGCGGATGTCCTCGCGAAAGAGGGCGTCTGCCATACCAAGCCTGCGCCGGTAGGCAGATAGGCGGGCACTGTTTGGGCAAAGACTTCCAGACCCATGGGGCCGGTGCAGTGACAGACACCGGCACAGGTGATGGAGCTGTGCCGGAAATAGTCTGCCGTCCGGGCAATACGTTCCGGGTCCGGGGGTACCAGGTGGGTACCGCCGAAAACGGCCTGGATGGGCCGCTCCGGGAAGCGCCGTTCCACCGTGGAGAGAATGTTGCGGATGCCGTTGTGGGCGCATCCGGTGAGTACCACCAGTCCTGCTGGGGTATCCACCACACAGACCTGCTCCTCCGGGAAGGTATCCAGGACAAGGCGGCCGTCTGGCCCCTCCATCACGGAGGAGGGATGGACCGCCTCTTCCGGTCCGGGGGCCGGAAAGTTTCCCAGAAGATACACATGCGGAGCGATCTGTATGCAGTCATCTGCCAGACAGCGGAAGCCGGCCAGCCCCTGCTGGAAGAACCAGGATGCCTCCATGGGCGGGCCTACCAGCTCCAGCGTCTGGGAATAGGTTTCCTGCTGAGGCGGGTCGCACCGGTGATCCCACCACTTCCGGATGAAAAAGCCGCTATGGGCATAAATGGGTACGTCCGGCGGAAGCTGCTCCGCCAGGCGCAGAAAACCACCGCAGTGATCCCGGTGGTTGTGGCTGAACGCCACGGCAGTGACCCGCCGGAGGTCGATACCCAGCTTCTCCGCGTTCCGCAGGCAGGCGTCCCGCTCCCCGGCGTCGAACAGCAGACGGGTATCTCCTTCCTCCAGGTAGACGGACAGGCCGAATTCCCCCTCAAGGCCGGGGTACAGAACGGCGTTTTCCGATAAGACAGTCAGCTTCATGGCAGGCTCTTCTCCTTGTCAGTTGTTTAAAAAACGGAGGAAACGCCGGGGCGTCTCCTCCGTTTTTGTATGGTCGGGGAAATTACTGAACGGCAACAGTGCGCTGGAAGGTATCGATCCAGGCTTCCTTGTTGGCGGTGATGTAGGCCTCGTCAAATTCCTTCAGGGCGTTCATGGATTCGTCGCCGAAGGCCAGATAGGTCTTCAGAGAATCGTCCATGGTGGCGTTCTTGTTCACGGGGGCCTCGTTCATGACCTCAGCGATCTTGTCCTGGGTGTCCTTGCTGATGAGGTATTCCACAAACAGCTGGGCCAGCTCAGGGTTCTTGCAGTTCTTCACCACGTTGGCGGTGGCGGGAGCGGAGAAGGAGCCCTCGGCGGCGTCCACCCAGACCATGTTCAGGCCGCTGTCGGTCAGGCTGGGCATGTTGATGTCCATGAACACGGCGATGTTGGCCTCACCGGTGGTGAAGGCGTTGACAACGTCGGAAGAGGTGGAATACCACAGATCGATGTTGTCCTTCTTCTCCTGCATCAGCTCCATGGCGGGGGTCACATCCTCCTGGCTGCCGCCCATGGCCTCGGCCATAGCCACCAGCATGTAGGGGCCGGCGGTGGAGGTCATGTCGGGCAGAGCCACCATGTGCGCATACTGGTCATCAAATAGGCCCTCGTAGGAGGTGGGGGCGGGCAGACCGGCCTTCTCCAGAGCGTCGGCATTGTACATGATGCCGTAGCGGCACAGGGAGTAGCAGGGGCCATAGCCGTCGGCGTTGACAGCGATATCATACAGGTCGCCGAGGCTGGTGACGATGCTGGTGTCGATCTTCTCGAACAGGCCGGATTCGTTGCCGGTCTGGGCAAAGCTCTTGGTCAGCAGGGCCACATCGGCAGTGGGATCGTTCTGCTCAGCCATCAGCTTGTTGAGACGGTCGCCGTTGCCGCTGGTGGGGTCCACCACGATGGTGCAGTTGTACTTGGACTCAAAGTCGGCGGCCAGGGTCTTGAGACCGGCCTCGGCCCAGCCCCAGGTAGCAACGACCAGCTCGGCGCCGCCGAAATCCTGAGTATCGCCAGCTGCTTCGCCGTTTCCGGCGTTATCAGTAGGAGCTTCCTCCTGCTTGCTGCCGCCGCAGGCGGCCAGGCTCAGGGTCATGACCAGAGCCAGCATCAGTGCAAGAATGCGCTTGCTTTTCATTTTGTTTACATCCTCCAGATTTTATTTGATGTCTTTATATACACAGAAATGCTGGGCGGGGAAGTGGAGCAGAACTTCACTGCCCTCCTGCACGTCCGCATATTCGTGGATAGCGGGGTATACCATTTCCTCAAAACAGCCGGAGACCTCCAGCCGGGTGGTATGGCCCTTGTAGGTGGCACTTTTGACGGTGCCCCGGACGGTATTGACACCTTCCTGCTCCGCAGTCCGGATGTTTTCGGAGCGGATGGCCAGAATGCATGCGTCGCCCTCAGTCAGCTCCTGGGCGGCCTCTGCCGGGACCTGGAGCGTGTGGGCACCGCAGCGGATCAGGCGCATATCTCCCTCTGCTCCGGCGGCGATGCCGTGAAGAAAGGTGGAAAAGCCCATAAAGTCCGCGATAAAGGGAGAGGCGGGCCTGTCAAAGACCTCCTGGGGCTTGCCGATCTGCAAAATGTGGCCGGCATTCATGACAATGACCCGGTCTGCCAAGGAGACGGCCTCCTCATGATCGTGGGTCACGATGATGGTGGTGATGCCCAGCTCCTTCTGGATGCGCTTGATCTCCACCTGCATCTCTACCCGGAGCTTGGCGTCCAGGTTGGAGAGGGGCTCATCCAGCAGCAGAATGGAGGGACGGGTCACCAGAGCCCGGGCCAGGGCCACCCGCTGCTGCTGACCGCCGGAGAGCTGCCGGGGATAACGCTTGTCCATGCCGGTAAGCTTTACCAGAGCGAGCATGTGCTCCACCCGCTCACGGATCTCGTTTTTGGGCAGCTTCTGGAGCTTCAGACCAAAGGCCACGTTTTCAAAAACCGTCATGTGGGGGAACAGCGCGTAATTCTGGAAGAAAATGCCGATATTGCGGCGGTAGGGGGGGATAGTGGAAACGTTTTTGCCGTCCACCAGGATCTGCCCGGCGGTGGGTTCAGTAAAGCCGGCGATCATGCGCAGTGTGGTGGTCTTGCCGCAGCCGCTGCCGCCCAGCAGGGCGATCATCTCGCCTTCGGCAGCCTTCAGGTTCATGGAATCCACCGCAGTGAACTCGCCGAATCGCTTGGTCAGTCCCTGTAATTCCAAAGTAGCCATAGTTTACACCTTTCCGTTCTCACTTAACAAACATGTCCAACCCTACAAACTTCTCCATCAGTACGATCAGAACCAGAGATGCCAGGATCAGCAGTGTGGAGATGGCGGCCAGAGTGGGGTCGAAGGTCAGCTCCATATAGTTCATGATGCGGATGGGCAGGGTGATGAACCTCGGGGTGGAGAGCAGGCTGCTCAGGGCCACCTCGTCAAAGGAATACAAAAAAGCCAGCAGCGCACCGGCCATGATGCCGGGCCGGGCCAAGGGAATGGTGACCTTGAAGAACACCTGAATAGGGGTGGCTCCCATGGAGGTAGCCGCATCCTCCAGCGTCCAGTTGAACACATGGAGTACAGACACCGTGTTCCGCACGATGTAGGGCAGAATGATAATGAGGTGACCGATGAAAATGCGCAGCATACCGGACACACCGCCGATCTGGCTGTAGACCTGCAGCAAAACAAAGGCGAAGGCCACACTGGGCACATACATGGGAGAGGTGTAGTAGTTCAGCAGAGCGTCCTTGCCCTTAAAGCTGTACCGGCAGACGGATAGGGCCGCCGTGACGCCCAGCAGAATATCCGCCGCTGTGGCCAGAATACCGATTTTCAGGCTGTTCACCAGACCATCCATAAAGTGGGTGGAGGAACCGAAAATATTGGCGTACCATTTCAGGGAGAAGCCCTGAGGCGGGAAGGTGATGAGGGCTGTGGGCGTGAAAGAGGCGATGACGATCACCACCAGAGGCGCCAGCAGGAACAGCATCACCAGAATGGCAAAGATCCGGCAGGGCAGATTCACATCTTTTTCGCGCATATCACTTTCCTCCTCCCATACGTTTCATATATCTGGAGGTGCACAGCACCACCGCGATCTGCACCAGCAGGATCACTGCCAGCAGAATATAGCTGATGGCGGAGGCCGCACCCCAGTCAAAATTCACATTGATCTCCTGGACCACCATGGTGGCCATCATCCGGAACTTGGAGCCGCCCAACAGTTTGGGTGTCACGTAAGAGGTCATGCTCATGGTGAACACCAGCACGCAGCCGGAGATGATGCCCGGCAGGCTCAGAGGGAACACCACCTTGGAAAAGGTTTGGAAGGGAGAAGCCCCCAGGCTGTAGGCCGCGTACTCCACATTGGGGTCAATGCTCTGGAGCACGCCCACCAGGGAGAGGACCATGTAGGGCACCAGCAGGTGGATCATGCCGATGATGACCGCCGTCTCCGTGTTCAGAATTTTCAGAGGGGCGGAGATAAGCCCCAAGGACTGGAGTAGCTGGTTCAAAAGGCCGTTGGTTCCCAGAATGACCATCCAGCCGTAGGAACGGACCACAGCGCTGACCAAAAAGGGAAACAGGATCACAATCATCATGACCTGCTTCATACGGGACTTGGTCCGGGCCATGTAAAAAGCCGTGGGATAGCCCAGCACCAGGGAGATGGCGGTGGACACCAGGGACACCCGGAGGGTGACCCAGAGAATGTTGCGGTAAAAGGGGTCACTGAAAAAGTTCACGAAATCGGAAAAGCCGTTTTCGTGCAGGGTGTGGACCAGAATGTAGACCATGGGCGCCACAAAGAAAAACAGCAGGGTCAATACGGTAGGCAGCGCCAGCAGCAGTGCCCGGTGTTTACGTTCCATCCGAACTTATCTCCTTTATCTCTTCAATCAAGGGCAGAAGCCGCTTGTGCAGCGCATCCACCAGACCCCGGTCCGTGCATTTCAGCTCCGGCGAAACCGCCAGCGGCATAAGGGTAAAGAATGTCAGCAAATTTTTGTGGGTGAAGCCCATGCGGCGGCAGTCCGCCAGGAACTGCTCCATCTGCGCCAGCAGCGCTTCCGGAGACTGGTCGCACATCAGTCCCGCCAGCGGCAGGGGGATGAGGGTCAGCACCTTGCCGTTTTCCGCGGTGCAGAGCCCGCCCTGCGCGTCCCGGAGAGTGTTGGCCGCCAGGGCCATATCGGCGTCATTGCCGCCGTAGACCGTCAGGTTGTGGCAGTCGTGGCCGTAGGTCAGTGCGGCGGCACCGGTGACACCGTCCATGCCGGTCAGCAGGCCGATGCCGTGCTGGTCCCGGCCGTAGCGGTTGAATACCGCCATTTTTAAACAAGGAGCTGTTTTCAGACAGGCAAAGCCGTCTCTTTCAGCGGACAGGGGCAGGGTCTTCTGGACCCGCTGGGTGCGAATGGAGATGCCATCCTGGCCGATCAGATTCGCTACGGCGGTGCCGCCGGGGAAGCCGGGGCGTACCGGCACCGTGACGGCAAAGTCCTCTTCCGTCACGGGACGAAGATGAACAGAGCTACGCAGGTGGTCCGGGATCTGGTAAGGGGCGGTATGGGGCAGATAGCTGCCATGGTCCCAGACGATTTCTCCGGCCCGGAGCACCAGTTCCGGTCTGGGATGGCGCAGATTCTGCACCAGCTGCATATCAGCCTCCATGCCGGGGGCGATGCCGCCTGTGTGATACAGCCGCAGCCGGACGGCAGGGTTGATGGTGGCATACCGGATGGCCCGGATGGGGTCAAGACCCAGTTCGATGGCCCGTTCCACCACAAAGTTCAAATGCCCCTGACGCATCAGCCGGGGGAGGGGAACATCGTCCGTTACCAGGCAGATGCGGTCCTGCACCGGTGCATCATTCATGGCCTGGACGATTTCCCGGTTCAGCATGCATTCCTGTACCTGCACCGTGAAGCCCAGAGCCAGCTCCTCCCGGAGCTTTTCAGCGGAGGGAACGGTGTGGTCGCTGTCGATGCCCATGGCCCGGAAGGTCTGCAAGCGGCGGCCGGTGAGGGCGGAGACATGGCCATCCAGAAAAACGCCATGGTTGGCGGCAGCTTCAATGACGGAGAGCATCCGCTCATCTCCGGCGGCGACGGCGTTGAAATCCATGACCTCGCCTAATCCAGCCACGCCGGGAATATCCAGCAGGGCCTCCATCTCAGCGGGGCCAACATCAAAACCGGAATCCTCCAGACCGGGAGCGGAGGGAATGGTGGAGGGGGCGGTCAGCAGCACCCGCAGGGGCAGGGACCGGCAGGCATCTGCCAGGCCCCGGACGCCCTCGATGCCAAGGACATTGGCAATTTCATGGGGGTCGGCGCATACCGTGGTTGTGCCGCAGGATAGGGCCACCTGAGCAAAATGCTCCGGCGTCAGCATGCTGCTCTCCAGATGCATGTGAGAATCCACGAAGCCAGGCAGGGCATAAGCGTTGCCGCCATCAATGCTCCGGCGGCTGTCCAGCGCTTCTTCCGGGCCAAAAACCCCGGCGATATGACCGTTGACAATGCCGATAGATCCGCTTACAATAGAGGCGCTGAACACATTGACAATCTGCACATTGCGGATTACCAGGTCAAAGGGGTGTCTGCCCAGCATAGCTTCGGCGATATCTTTCAGCATAGCGGTGTCCCCTCCGTTTCGTATGTCAAAAATAAGACATTTTAATGATATCTTTCTGGGGAAAAAAGTCAAGGTCATACCATACCATAATTTTAAACGGGAATTGCGGTTGTTTCATACAAGTTGAACGATCGAAACACCCCTTGAGAATAGGAGTAGTCAACAATCCACGGCCAAAAGGCCATGGGCTTGTAACTGCCCAGTCGTAGTAACGGATAGCTC